>Ga0247722_10000025_pt1 | contig 126796 bp, 99 predicted proteins | sample MSEWelMarce3H_FC_FD_189094 | JGI IMG/M metagenome (GOLD analysis project Ga0247722, IMG submission 189094) | Subsurface sediment microbial communities from gas well in West Virginia, United States - MSEEL Well Study Marcellus 3H_FC | ecosystem: Environmental > Terrestrial > Deep subsurface >...
CCCCGAACCCCAAACCCAGAACCCCGCACCCCAAACTCTCCCGTGACATAAAAAAAGCTGAAAAATTTCAGCTTTGAACCCGGAATGCTACAGCCCTTATTTCTTGGGCTGCTCAGACTGTCGTAGTATGTTTGCAATGTCAAATAAACGATGTCCCAATGAGCAAATTGACATCAAATTGTAAACAAACAAAAAGAATAGTGATATGAAAATGTTACAAACAGAAATTCATGAGATTGAATCAGCTGATGAGCTGCAAAAAATTATATCAGAAAATGATAACGTAATGGTGTGCTGTGGTCGCATGGGCCCCATGTGTATTCCCGTGTATGATGCTATGGAAGAGTTGGAAGAGGAGCGTGAAAATGTGAAGTTTTACTCTATGGCCTTCGATAATCCTGAAGCACACGTAATTCGCAATGCACCTGAGGCACAAGGTTTCATGGGACTTCCTTTTACCATGTATTACAAAAACGGTAAAGTAGCACACGCCACCAGCAGTATTCAAAGCATGGATCAAATCACAAGTGTACTTGATAAACACTTCAATTAATATGAATGATACTTACGACGTAATGATAATCGGCGCAGGAGCTGCCGGCCTCACCGCCGGGATATATGCCTCCCGTGCCCGGTTGTCAACGCTGATATTGAATGACGGAGCCATCGGGGGACAAATGGTGCTGACCAATGAGGTGGCCAACTATCCCGGGGTGGAGACCACTAATGGTTATGTGCTGGCCAATACCATGAAGAAGCAGGCTAAATCGTTTGGTTGTAAAATCAAGTCCAATGCGAAGATTGCCCGGTACCACCTGGAAGGGGATATGAAATCGGTGGAGTTGGAAGATGGTCGTACTTTCAGTGCAAAAACGGTGATTCTGACCCCGGGAGGTCGTCCCCGTTCGTTGGGAATTCCCGGTGAGGATACTTTTAAAGGAACTGGTATCTCCTATTGTGCCACGTGCGACGGAGATTTCTTTAAAGATAAGGAAATTGCGGTGATTGGCGGCGGCAATTCAGCCCTTGAAGAGGCTGTGACACTGACTAGTTTCGCATCAAAAGTGACCATCGTTCATCAGTTCGACCATTTTCAGGCTTTTGAGCATGCCGTAGAGGAGGCCCGTAAAAATCCGAAGATAGAATTTGTAATGGAGTCAGAACCCCGTGAATTTTCCGGTAATGGCTCGTTGCAGACTCTTACAGTGGAGCATCTTCCCACCGGTGAAAAGAAAAATATAGCCGTGGACGGAACCTTTATTTTTATCGGTTACCTGCCCAATACAGAGCCATTCAAAGGCTTGGTAGAGTTGAATGAGCGCAACGAATTTGTGGTGGATCGCGAAATGAAAACCAATATCCCGGGAGTTTTTGCTGCCGGCGATTGCATCAACAAAAGATACAGACAGATTACCACAGCAACGGCCGAAGGTACCGTTGCGGCACTGAGTGCTTCGGAATACCTCAGACAGATGTAGTTTTTTGAATTGTTTCTAAAAACCCAAAGATGGAAAAGGCCGGTTCGAAAATGTTCGAACCGGCCTTTTTTGATTTGTTAAGAAGCCGGCTGAAGACCGGCTTAACGGGGTGGCTTTGGACTTGCCTGAGGTCACCCGACTGAAGCCGGGTGCTATTCTCATTAAAATCCCATCTCTTCTCCGCCTTCATCTCCACCATCTCTGCTTCCGCTGCCCTGGCGCTTGTTCTGGTTCAGACGATAGATAAATGAAAGCCTGAATTCCCGGGTGCTCCAACGAAATTGGTTGGTGGATATGAGGTTGGGTTGATGGATTTCATATCGGAACTTTCGGCTGTTCAGCACATCGCGCACATTGAAGGTCAGGGTTCCTTTTCCTTTCAGGATGTCTTTACTCAGCGACATATGCATCATATAAAATGGTTTGCGGATACCCTGCGTGGTTTCCTGTTTTCCCCGGTAGAAGAAGGTGGTCTGAAAACTCAGGTCATTGTCCCAGCGCATACGGGAATTGAGACGGGTATCCCAGGAATAGGTGTCGCTTTCTAAATCCTGGACAATGCCATTCTCTTCGAAACTTCCTTCAGTTTGCATACGATAGAAGTTGACATTCCCTGACAGATTCCACCATTTCCAGGGATCTACTGAAATGTTTGCTTCAGCACCATAAGCATGTCGTTCCGCAAGGTTGCGGGGTTCTGAAATGGTAATACCGTCATCTGTTACAAAGTTGATGCGTTCTTCCACGCCGGTGGTGTAGCGGTAATATACGCCTGCATAATAAGATGCACCTCCGGGAGTATAGACATAACCGCTTTCGTAAGCATCAGTATATTCCGGTTCCAAATCCGGATTTCCGCGGCGTATATTCCGGGAATCACTGAGGCCGAAGAACGGATTCAGATGCCAGAAATGCGGGCGGTCGATTCGTCGGCTATAGCTAATCTGCCAGGAGTTGTAATTGTTGAAATGATAGGTGGTATGAATAGTCGGGAAGAAATCCAGGTATGAGCGATCATTCTCTTCTCCTGTTGTTTTCAAAAGCGTTTTGATTCCTGTATATTCTCCACGCAAACCCAGCTGGGTGCTAATAGGGCCCCATTTGTTGGATCCTTGAAGATACAGAGCCACTATATTTTCATCGTAGCTGAAATCATTGGTGTATTCCGGATCATCTACCCAGTTGCCTGATGCATTACGATTCTGTACTTCGTAAGGATTGTTGATAACCCTGAATTCACCGCGTGCACCGGCTTCAAAGCGACCATTTTGGCTAAAGGGATAAACATAGTCGGCCTGAAACATGTAATTCTCCTCTTTTTCTTCATTCAGTACCTGCTGATAAATGATGTCATCAAGTGTGCCGGCTTCCGAGAACAGCATCTCTTCCTCAATTTCTGAATCTTCTGTTTCATCGTCCAGAATGTACTGTGTAAAGATGTTTAGTTTGTGCTCCTCATTTTGGGGGTCGAACACTTTTTCAAAGTTCAATGAAAATTCCACATCCCATTCTGTTTCTATCTCCTCATCGTATCGACGGGTGCGCTCAAAGAGTGTTCCGGGTTCACCATTGTTGTCATAATAGTCGTGATAAACCACATCGGTATAGTTTTTATCCGTATCGTAGTCAAACATTCCTGCAGCCGTGAGCGTAGTTGTACTGTTGATGAAAAAGTCGGCTCCTCCACGCAGGTTGTTCGAGAGACCTTTGCGTTCCCTGTCCCGGTCGAGGCGTGTATGAAAGGGCGTTTCTACCAATGGAAAATACTGGTTGGAGTAGCCTTCGCCCAATCGGTTTCCGTAACGAAGACCGTAATTGAAGAAATAATTAATTTTTTCTCTCCTGAAATTCACATTGGCGCCAAACTGATAACGTTCGGGAGTAGCCACGGAGGCTTCAAACGAGCCATTGACACCCCGACGTTCGTCTTTTTTCAAAACAATATTGATGATTCCCACCATACCCGCAGCTTCATAGCGAGCGCTGGGATTGGTGATTACTTCCACGCGTTCAATCATGTTTCCCTGCAACGCCTGGAGCGCACTTGCATCACCGGAATTAACGAGGCCTGATGGTTTTCCGTCAATGAGCATGCGTACTCCGCCACTACCACGCAGCGAAATGTTTCCTTCGGCATCAACAGCCACTGTAGGAATGTTGTCCAGAATCTCAGCAGCCGAATTCCCGGTGTTGCTCAGGTCTTTTCCCACATTGAAGATTTTCCGGTCAACACCAATGACCATCTCACTTTTTTCACCACGGACCGTTACTTCGTTCAGATTGGTGGTGGCGGATTGCAACCGGATGGTTCCTAAATCTACGGAAGCCCTGCGATTGGCAATATTAACGTTTTCGATGGTGCGTTTTTCATAAGATACAAATTGCACTTCCACGTAATAATCGCCGGGATTCAGTTCAAACTGAAACTCCCCTTTGGCATCGGTAATGCCTCCATCTACGAGCGACGAATCAGTTGTGAAAATGGAGACGGTGGCAAATTCGAGTGGTGCATTTTCTGTGGCATCCATAACTTTTCCCGTAATTTTGCCCTTTGCAGCGGGGGGAGGTGCCGATTGTCCTTGAAGATTAATGCTGAGTAGAGAGAGTATGGCAAGTAAAAGGAAGCATCTTTTCATCATAACAAAACTTTTTGTGTTATTGTAATCCGATAATTTAGATGCTTTTGTCCTAAAATAGTTTAATTCTTAATAGCGTTAAGATGTGTTAATGAATTTGTTGTTAAATCTATTTCTTATGTCTTACCTTTTACCAAACCATGAGTTTACCAGTGCTGATGTTTCCATTTTCTTTGATCTGATATAAATAAATGCCATTTGTGAGGTTACTTAAGTCAATGGTTCTTCTTCCCATTATCCGGGCCGATATAATCAGGGATGAAGTCAGATCAAATATTTCAAAAACCATATGGCTGGCATTTTCGGGACATTCTACCACAACAAAATCATTTGCCGGATTTGGAAAGACTTTTATGCTATCGGCCTCTTTAGTATTTTCGGAAGACGTATTCGGATCTTTGGATGAATAGAAATAACTTCGTTCAAGTAGAGGCACATCCAACAATTCTTCAAAATTGTAAGTTTGCACTATTTCGCTGGTTATTTGATGATGAAATAAGGAGGGTAGGAAAGACGAATTCTCCCAGGGAAGAATAATATCAACGTCATTAATTGAATAATCGTAAGTACAATAGTTCTTTAAATGCACATTCCATTGATTACTTCCGTCTTCTTTTGCCACTATAGAATGTCCTTCTGCATTGAAATCATCATCATAAATAAATCCTTCAAGAGTCGTCTGTTGCCATTTTTGCAGGGACTCGTTCCGGAGATAACCGGATATTGATATCAATTGCCAGGTGATATTTGAATATAGAAAAGACTGTTTTTCTGCATAAACCCAGGCAGTGGCAGAATCAGACCAGGTCCATTTGACAATTTCCTGAATTCTTTCTCCAAGATACTTGTATATGATTCTTCCCTTTACGTCCCAAGTCTCAGTCACCGGATTCCATGAATATTGAGTTTCGCGATTCAGCATTCCTGAGTTGTAATACTGAATCCATTTGTTTACCGGTTCCCAAACCGCCGAACTGCTTTCATCAGTAAATAATTTATCTAAGTTATTGGTCTGATGGAACTCGCATGGTTGATTGTTTACATTCTTTTTTGAGGCAATCGATGCCATACTCGTTTCATTTGCATTTTCTGAAATTTCAATAACCGTCTCATCGTTGTTAATCAGGAAGTCATACTTTCTTGCAGGGATCCAAACTTCTCCAGATTTCTTGAATAAAATGTATTTCTCCAGATTTCCATCGAAATTGTAATGGTAAGTTTCCTTTTGATATTCTCCCCACTTTTGAGCGGTTTTATCCCATAAGGAAAAAATGTAATGTTTTAATTGGTTGCTGGTATTATAAACGAAATACTCTTTACAATATTTTTCTTTTTCTTGATGATTGGTTTCATTAATACGAAGAGCAATGACACTATCGAGTTGTGTTACAGCATTGGGCCTATTGGCTTTTGGTGCTTTCCATCGTCCTGAGTGGAAATGATGCATTGAAGAGTGAGGGACGCCGGGGTAGATTTCAGGTGATTTTTCAAAATAGGCATTCCCGGGAACAGCCGAAGTCAGGAAGCCCCAATAAAGCAGTAGAGAAAGGATATTCTTTAACATAGTTTCAATGGTTATTGATTGTGAATTACCTAGAGGACCTGAAAAACCAATTCACCAAAAACAGGGTGATATTTCATGGTCTCTCTTGATAACACAAAACAATAAGTTCCCGGGCATATAAAAGTTATCTCAGGATAACTAATGGCAACAGGTTATTGTGCAGAATAATATATTCTTTTCTCTTTGGAATATTGTTGGGGAGTCATATTTAAGTAGCTGGCAATGTATTTATCAGGAGTTCCGCCGAGCAACCAATTGCATCGGGCCACTTTTTCCTGAAACAGGCGAAATCTTTTTTGGGGACTGCGGTGCTGTAACAAATACATGCGGTTTTCACGATCCAATAAAATGTTTTCATAGATTTTTAACCACAAATAGCAAAACTCAGGATCTGTTTTTGACAATCTTTCCTGATCTTCCTTTTCCATATACAGTAGTTGTACATCTGTGATAGCTTCATGCACTTCCAATGAAGGACTTTTTTCCATGTAGCTCTGAAGACTGTTGAATGGCAATCCCTGAGGTGTAAGATTGGTGGTTACGGTCAGTTCGTCATAGATAAACTGGTGGACCACTCCTTTTAATACAAAATTGGAACGTGTCTCGATATCTCCATAGCTCAGAATCGTCTCTCCGCGGTTGTATTGTCCTTTATGTATAAAAGGGATTATACGATTAAAAAGAACTCTGTTTGTGTCAACAATAGAATTGAAAAATGTATATAATGCTTCGTAATCATTCTGATAGATTTCTATACTCATTGCTGATTCTTTTAAATTTCATCTTACCTATTTTATGTATAAGGTAGGTAAGATTGCAAGTTTACCAAATTTCTGCTATTTTTTACCTAATTTGGTAATGACCTATTGAAACGAGCATGGCAAGGAATCCACCAAAGAACATGTATAAACCCCATTCATGTGAGTTCCATCAGACCAATAACTTAAACAAATTTTATACTGATGAAACGAGCATGATATTTTTTAAGCATAAATATCACAAAAGAATATGTTTAAAAAATATTATGCGAGAGCGAAGCGGTTCCATTCGTTCTCAAATTTTTAATTAGTTTTTTATCAGATGATTACAAAATTTTAAACGAATGAATTATGAAGAATATCTTGATTTTGGTTTTTATCACCATTTATGTTTTGATGGGGTGTTCAATGCCTCATAATACTCTTTCGGAAGTTGAAAATAAAGATGGATGGCAGCTTCTTTTTGACGGTTCTTCAACCAACGGTTGGAAGATGTTCAACGGTTCTGATACAGTAGTCGGATGGACTGTTGAAGATCAGAGCCTGGTAGCCCTGGGTAAAGGAGGAGATATTGGTGGCGATATTGTTTCAGAGCGTCAATTCAAAAACTTTGAACTCAAGTGGGACTGGAAAATAGAGCCTCAGGGGAATAGTGGTGTAATGTATCATGTTATTGAAGATGAGAAATTCGCCGCACCTTACCTTACTGGTCCTGAATACCAGATGATAGATGATCTCGACTTCCCTCAGGAACTGGCTGAATGGCAGTTGACAGGTGCCGATTATGCTATGCATATTGCGGATCCTGATAAGAAGGTTATAAAAAAGGCCGGGGAGTGGAATACTTCACGCATAATTTTTGACAATGGCCATGTGGAGCATTGGCTCAATGGGGTTAAGATTGTTGAGTTTGAAGCATGGACAGATAAATGGTTCGAATTAAAAAACAGTGGGAAATGGGAAAATGCACCGGAATACGGCTTGGCGCAGAAAGGTCATATCTGTCTGCAGGATCACGGCAGTAAAACCTGGTTTAGAAATATTAAAATCAGAGAACTACCTGATAAACCAAAGTCTTTTAATCTTTTTAACGGTGATAACCTCAATGGATGGGTAGAGTTTGGTAGTGAAAAATGGTATGTTGAGGAAGGCGCTATTATTGGAGAAAACGGTCCTGATAAAGAATATGGTTACCTTGCTACCACCCGGTATTTCAATGATTTTGACCTTTCCCTGGAATTCAAACAGGTAAAGGATGGAAACAGTGGATTGTTTTTCCGAAGCCTTTTGGAAGGTACAAAAATAACCGGGTGGCAAGTGGAAATTGCACCTCCTGGAAAAGATACTGGTGGTGTTTATGAATCATATGGCAGGGGCTGGCTTATTCAAATACCGGAAGAAAAAGAGGATGCACTGAATTATGGCGAGTGGAATACCCTGAGAATAAGATTGGAAGGTTCAAAGGTGACTACGTGGCTAAATGGTAAGCAAATGATAGAACTGGAGGATGAAAAGATAGGTCAGGCTCAGGGACGAATTGCCTTGCAGATACATTCTGATTCAGATGTTAAGATAATGTTCAGAGCTTTGAAGCTACAAGAGTTGTAAGCTGAAGAAATTCTCAATAACTAAAAAAAAAGCCGGAGGACACGTTTGTCCTCCGGCTTTCCTAACTTAAACCTAACCCAAAAGTTCAAAAAAAAATAAAGATGATCCGGTAAAGATGATTCATGTAAAGATGATTCATGAATCATCTTTACGTGATCATAGCTCTATATCCAAAGTTGTTTCCTCAAGGCTTTCAACCTGAACATCCTCTACAACCTTCAATATCTGATTGAATTCACCATCTATTGTTTCTACAACTACCAAATCGTAAACTCCCGGGGCCAAAAATGCCAGTGTGTAATTACCCTCTTCGTCCACTTCCCAACTGGTAATAGCATTGGGGAATCTTACACTTTCTTCTTCCGGAGCAGCAGCCTCCTCTTCAGTATAGGTTTCATCCTCGTAGGCATAAATCATGATGCCACTTCCTTCAGGAATATTGGCAACATTTCCTGAGATACTACCTGCCTGGTTGTCCACCACTAACCGTATGGTTGGTTTGAGGATGTATTTGCCTGAATTACCGGCTTTCACAACTGATTTACGTGCATCGAAATCGGCTGTTACAGCTACTTGTCCGTTTACAGGAACTGTAAAATTTCCGGTAGCTTTATACCCGGTCTGCGCTCCACTGGGAACAAAGAGTGGTTGTGTTGATCCGTCTTCAAATTCAAGATAGCATCCCGGGTTGTCAATAGTTGATGATTCTTTCCCTTCCGGAGTTGCTAAAATAAATCGCAATTGTGTATAGGTACCCGCTCCTAGTTCAAACTGGCCCAATAATTCAGATTCTCCACCGGTCAACTCCAAAATATTAAAAGTATCAGGTTCAAATCCTTCAAACGTCTGCCACTTTTCACCTTCCATATGGTACTGTACCTCCTTAACGCCAATGTTAACGGCGGTGATGCCATCCGTTTCGATTGGGGCATCGGTAATGGAAAGTTTCAGAGTTCCTGTTCCCGAGGTTGAGTTCCCATCCTCGTTACAGGATGAAAAAAGAAATGGTGTAATTAACCCGATTGTCAGAAAGATTAATTTCTTCATAATTGCCCTTGATTTCTTTGGTTATACAATAAATTACTCCGGGTTTTCCGGATTTTATTCTATTCAAAAGACGATCGGTTTGCCAAAGGGTTGGAAAAAATTATAAAGAAAATGTGTATCCAACCGAAAGTGTAAAATTAAAAGATGTGTTCGTGGATTGATTCAGGTTTCTGGGAATCAGGTTTTTGCCTGCAAAAATGTTTTTCAATCCCTGTCGGTAGAAAACACCGGCGGCAAGTGTTATTTGGTCCGTTACAGGAGCAAAATACTGGTATCCGGCAACCAACCCAAAGTCATTTTCTGTATAATCTGAAGATACATCAGTTTTAACGTCACTGATAAGTTGATGTGCATTGTTTAAAAATGCTGTATAGAATCCTGCTGAAACGGCATGGTTTTCGTTCCTTTTGAACGGTCGGTACCTGGCTTTTAAAACGATGTCAGTATATTCCAGATCAATGTTGTTAGAGACATATTTACCTTGATAATATTCTTTATAATGCTGACCGTTTTGCCTGGCGAGGCTGAATTGTCCTATTATTTCCCAGCGTTCTGTAATGTTTCCGGAAATTCCGATACCGTAATTCTGTTTTATGGTTGTTTGGTTGGCCGTAAATTCTTGTGGATCGAAAGCCTCTTTTGTTTTCGGACTGATGAGCCAGGTATTGGCCAATTCACCGACAGCAAAAATGGTGCATCGGGAAAGAAGTGGAGTCTTTGTGTTTTTTGCAGGAACAAATGATTCCTGCTCCGGCAGCTCAATATGCGCAAGAGGAGACTCATGTTTAATCATTATTTTGGCTGCAGGGATGCTGAAACTCATAGGGGAAAGCCGGTCACTGTTGGTTCTTATGTCGAGACTGTTTTCGGTTAAAAGGATACCCGGAAATGGACTGTTCAGCAGCAGGGAATCCGGATGAACTTTTAAATTTTCAATTACCGGTTCTGTTTGCAATTCTGCAATTATATTTTTTTGATCTGCAGCCGTTTTTAATACTTTTTGCTGGTATTCTTCCGGAAGAATAAGGGGATGGGAAATTTTTTCAAGAGAATCGATTTCAGGTTGGGGGAGTAGCAGTTCGAGACTGCTTTGTTGAGGCAGATCCTGACCGGTCGGGGATGAATGAATGGCAACATGCTGTTCCGTGGCTGTTTGTCGGAATCGGTTGAGGAGGATTGTTCCGACTGATAGCAACAAAAGAATTCCTGCCGCAGAAGATGCCCGCCAAATCCAGATTTTGCGCCGGTCTTTCTGCAGTGATTTTTCCAGACGTTCGTACACCAGATCAATATCCAGATCATTCTGAATATCTTCCCAGGCGTAGCGGGGAGGCTCTTCCTTGCCTGAATCTACGGTGTTTTTATACCACTTAAGAAAGTCCATCTTTTTTCTGTATTAATTCTTTTACCCATCCCTGGAGCAATTGCCGGGCCCTGCTGAATTGCGACTTGGATGTTCCTGTTGTAATGTTCAGTTTTTCAGCAATTTCATGGTGAGTCATACCTTCCAGAGTATATAAGTTGAATACAATTCTGGCTCCCTCAGGTAAGCGTGCTACCTGCTGATGTAATTCATTCATGCTGATGGCAACAGGTTCCTCGTATATTTCTTCCACTTCCGGGATTTCATCATTAATCAGAGGCACGTTTTTGCTTTTTCGTCGGATATGGTCTATTGCTGTATTGGTTACGATGCGCCGAATCCATCCCTCAAAAGATCCTTTGTTTTGGTATGATTGAATATTTCTGAATATTTTCAAAAAAGAATCGTGCAAAATATCACTTGCCTGCTCCCGGTTTTGGGCATAGCTAAGACACACCCCGTACATTTTCGGGGCAAAACGGCGATATAACAACTCCTGATAATATCGCTTCTTTTTCTTGCAGCCTTCTATTACCTCCTCTTCAGGAAACAGTTCTTTATCCATTCATGCTATTCAAAAACTAAAGAAAAAGACTCTTCAAGTCTTTCACTCATAGCTGTAAAAAAGGGCGCGTCTTTTTCGTTCTTGTTGCTTATATTGATGGTATTGTCTGATGTCAGTTCTTCCTTTTTATATTGAGCCAACAAAGGAATGGGGAAATACTTGAAAAAATGATCAGCATTTAAAATTAAGGATGCCTGCTCCTCCTGATTTTTTTTCAGAATGATGTTGTCGCCTGGTCTTCCACTTTTTTTGGTTGCCCGGATGGTTATCTCCTGTTTCACACTAAACTGATAATTAAAGGTGACTGTTGGCGATTTCCCCGGCGTAACTTCTCCTATGAATTCCAATGCGGGGTGGTTTTCTGTTCCCAAAAAGAGCTTGATCTCGAGTTTTTTATACACCCCTTGTGGAATGTCGAAGGAAAGATGTTGGGAAGCTGTTTTATTCTCGTCCAGATTTATTTCCAGGGGAGGATCAAAGGGAATGGTCTCATACACGTCATCACCCTGTTCTCTTATTCCTTCAATAATAACATCGGAGATGAAAAAGGATGCTTTAAAAACTTCCATTTTTGTTATCAGTCCTGGAGGGGTGTTTTGCTCAACGACGTCACTGTTGTTTAGCGAGCTGTTTTTCAGCCGTGCCTGACTTGATTGATAATCGATGTCGCTATTAACAAAGGGTGTAAGGTTGAAGTTTACATCCACACTGGCGGGCAATGTCAATTCGTCTTTTTGACATGCCCCCAGTATCAATGTCACTAAAATTAGCAGATAAAACCTTTGTTTGCGCATTTTTTGTTGTTTTTGGTATTTTAAAGACGATGAAGGGCAAAAAAGGTTGGAAAAATTTTATTTTTTAATTGAACAGATTCGCCTGTATTCCCTTAACATCAGTTTCTATGACAAATAAAGATCCACTCAGTGGGTATGCTTCTAACTGTTCGTCAGATAACCCCTCACGTGCGGTGGTGATGTAGAGGGTGGTAAAATCCGGCCCTCCAAAAGCACAGGATGTAACATTTGGGGCAGGGACTTCAATTTTCTCCATCAGATTTCCGGTTTCAGGATCCCAACGATAAACTCCGTTACCGCCCCAGTGAGCTATCCATAGTTTGCCTTCTGCATCAATGCTCATGCCATCAGGGCTTCCTTTTTCTTTGGGAACCTCAACAACGACCCGTTTATTGGAGATGTCCCCGGTTCCGGGCTTATAATCGTATGCTACCACTTGTTGTGTCGGTGTATCTATGTAGTACATGATGTTTTTGTTGGTGTCCCACACAATACCATTTGAAATAGTGATGTTGTTTTCTTTGACGTGCAGGCTGTCGTCCCTGAGCATATAGAGTTTGGCAGCGTCCTCTTTTGCTGTTTTTTCCATGGTTCCTACCCAGAAGCGTCCGGCAGGATCACATTTACCGTCGTTGAACCGGACGTTGGGAAGTGCATCAACCGGGAAATCAGTGATTTTTTGTTTGGTTCCGTCCTCATTTAATCCAAAAATCCCGGTTTCCTGGGCTGCAACAGCAAAATAATCTCCCGTTGCAGGAACCACTGTGCCAACCATACTTTCAAGAGAGATGTCGTGGAGCATTCCTTCGCCCGGTTTGTACATATATACTTTGCCACCGGTAATGTCCACCCAAAGCAGGGCCTCTTTTTCGGGATGCCAGATGGCTCCTTCGCCCAACCTGGCAGCCGGTGTGTTGTCAACAGGTTTTATGCCCGAAGAGCAGGAGGTTATCAGGATCAGTGCTGAAAGGAATAATAGGTTTTTCATGTTTTTTGTTTTTTATGATGTGTGAGACGATAAAAGTAATCATTTTCTAAGTCGATCAGGAAGAGGTTGTTTCTGATTTTTCCTTTCGGCTGTTTTTTCACGCTCTACATCCTTTATTTGGTTTCATTCTCAATATTTCCATGATTATTTTCGTCATCCAAAATCAAAAGACAAATAATATGGACAAATCATTAAAAGGAACAGAAACAGAGCAAAATTTGTTGAAAGCTTTTGCAGGTGAGTCTCAGGCACGTAGTCGCTACACTATGTTTGCCAGTCAGGCACGCAAAGAAGGATATCGTCAGATTGAAGCCATTTTTTTGGAAACTGCAGAACAGGAATTGCAGCATGCCAAGCGATTTTTTGATTTTCTGGAAGGTGGTGATGTGGAAATTACTGCTACTTATCCTGCGGGGAAAGTCGGAACCACAGCAGAGAACCTTGAGGCTGCTGCAATGGGCGAGAATGAAGAGTGGGAAGAGTTGTACCCCAAGTTTGCAGAGGTTGCTGCTGCTGAGGGCTTTCAGAAAGTGGCCAATGCCTTTAAAAACATTGCCAAGGTAGAGAAGGAGCACGAAGCACGCTACCGCAAACTGAAGGCCAATGTGGATGAGGGAAAAGTATTTGAGCGTGAAGAGAAAGTACGCTGGAGATGCCGCAAATGTGGCTTTGTTCATGAAGCGAACAAAGCGCCTAAGGCTTGTCCCGCCTGTAACCATCCGCAGGAACATTTTGAGATTGAGCCTGATAATTACTAGAGGGATCGTTGTTTAGTGTCTGTCCATAAAGTCCCGTTTACTGCGTTACGCCATTAGAGGAAATTGCTCATTTACTCAAGGAAACTCCGCATTTCCACTAATTGCAAGCCTTGCAAACGAAACCTTCTGAACAGATACAGCGAAGTTGAGAAACTTTACTTGGTTAATACTCAGACTCTATTTAGTCTTCAGGCAGAAGGCAGAAGAGAATTTTTTATACAGAGGGTTTCACTTGTTTAATGTGAAACCCTCTGTTCTTTTTTTACTGATTCAATTTTTTAATGACTCTGGCCGGGTTACCAACAGCCAGGGCATCTGCAGGAATGTCTTTGGTGACAACAGCCCCGGCACCAATCACAGCTCTGTCGCCTATGGTTACTCCCGGACAAATGGTGGCATGACCACCAATCCAGCACTCTTCTCCAATGGTAACAGGACGACAGTTTTCCCATTTCCTGCGATCCTCAATGTTCACCGGATGTTCGGCTGTGTAAATGTGGACTCCCGGTGCAATGAGGGTTTTGCGGCCAATGGTAACCCTTGCTCCATCCAGAATGACAGCTCCGAAGTTGATGAAAACTCCATCCCCTGCATAGATATTCTCTCCATAATCACAATAGAAAGGTGGTTCCAAATGAATGTTGGAGGCTGAGTTGGGACACAACTCTTTCATTGTATCTTTAAAGTGGTCGGTATAATATTCGGTTACATTGAGCTTATGTAGTATGCGTTTTACCCTTGTGCGTATGGCAATCATCTCTTCGCAATGAGCATCATAAGGCTCTCCTGCCAGCATTTTTTCTTTTTCTGTTTTCATTCGTTTAAAATTTTGTAATCACCTGATAAAAAACTAATTAAAAATTTGGGAACGAATGGAACCGCTTCGCTCTCGCATAATATTTTTTAAACATATTCTATTGTGATATTTATGCTTAAAAAATATCATCCTCGTTTCATCAGTATAAAATTAATTTTTCAAGGTCGGATGGAACTCGCATGCAAGAACTTATACATATTCTCTTGTGGCAATCGTTGCCATGCTCGTTTCATTCGTTTATATTTTTTACTTTAATAGCGCATCTTCCTTGGGAGGTAAAAAGCCATTTTCTTCGGTTACTCCGCCAGCTAACGGAATTACTGCTCCTGAGATCCAGGAGGCTTCATCAGATAGCAGGAAATTCACCATGTTGGCAATGTCTTCGGGTTCTCCTACTTTTTTTAGCGGGTGACGTACCCTTGCACCCTCTACCATTTTATTGTAATCTTCCTGATTGGAAAAAATGTTGTTGTCGAAATGGAGATGGGTCTTTACCAGTCCCGGATTTATAGAATTTACACGTATGTTGTAGGGGCCAAGGTCAGCAACCAAAAAGCGCGTCAGCATATCCAGTCCTGCCTTGGAAACTGAATAGCCAATGCTGGTTCCGGGTCTTAAACCTGCAATGGACGAAATGTTGATAATGGATGCTCCATTGGCTTTTTTCATCAGCGGCAGGAGCGTTTTTGTTACCAGAAACGGGCCGGTAAGATTGATATCCAGCATTTTTTGCCATTCATCGGCTTTCAGACTTTCTAAAGTGCCAATAGTGATGACGCCTGCACTGTTGACCAGTCCGTGCAGTACCCCGTAATTCTCTTTGATGTAAGAGCATAGTTGATTTATACTATCCTGACTGGAAACATCTCCTATTATGAAATCCACTTTGTTTTTTAGGTTGGGCTTCTCTTTAAGCGCACGCTCAATCTTTTCCTTATTTCGGCTTAAAGAAATGACCTGGTAATTTTGTCCCGCCAATTTTTCTGCAATGCTGAGTCCTATTCCGGAGCTTCCGCCGGTTATGAGAATTACTTTTTTGCTATCCATAATCTTGCTTTTTTACGAATATAACAAACATAAAGTGGAACTGGAATATTTTGTCTGTGAAGTCATGATTGGTTCATTTATTGCAACCATGGGCCGGATGTAGCTTTGTCTATAGTGTTTTTATTCAACTTTAAAATAATATTCGCCTTCAGATTCATCAAAAAATCTCCATGAAATGTCACCACATGAATTAAACCCTAGTAGATAAGGACTGTTCTGGATTGGATAGTTTTTGATAATATTTTTATGTCTATTTGCATTTTGAATTATTGCATTTCTCCAGCTAAGGGCATAATCTCCGATTAGCAGAGGTTCTAATCCAATCCTATATGTGTAAAGTAATTTATCTTTTTCTAATGCTGGCGACATATATAAGTCTGCATTTTTACAACGACCCAATGAATAGTCTCCTTTGTCTAATATTAACTTGAATTTATTCATTGCGTCTATGCAGTTTGAAGTTCCCTCAGGTTCAATCATTTTATAGATTGAAAAATAATCACCATTGGGAGACTCCAGGAATACAGAATCATTCAATGATAAATTATATACTTGTGAAGAAATAATTCCTTCTATCCAAATGGTATCATTTAATGAGAAAGATGATGCAGGTGATATATTTACTTTATAATCATTATACTTTAAAATTTCCTGGTTTTCATCCTCGCATTGAAATGCCATTAAAAATGTCGAAATAATCAATAGCTTCCATAATCTTTTGATAAGAATTCTTTGTTTCATGGGTTAGTTCGTTTAAATCGGGTTTTTAATGTTTTACAATTCAATTCATTGGTGTCCGGTTAATAGATGGACATTGCTTCACTACGTTCGCAATGACGGGCCTTTGCCGAGCTTACTAAAAAACTTTTACGTGTTATTCCTGTCCTTAAATCTTCTGATTTTAATTTTCAAAACAGCAAAAAGTATGCTCATCAAAGGACTGATAATATTAAAAAAAGCATACGGAAGGTAATCAAATGTGGCAACTCCCAAAATTCGGGATTGGGTCGCCCCACAGGTATTCCAGGGAATCAGAACGGAGGTCATGGTGCCTGAATCTTCCAGTGTGCGGCTCAAAACCTCGGGCTTCAATCCTTTTTCTTCATAAGCTTTTTTAAACATGCGTCCGGGAACTACAATGGAAATGTATTGGTCAGATGCAGTGGTATTGAAAAAGATGCAGGTTCCAACAGTGGATGTCACCAATGCCCCTGTTGATTTGGCCATCTTCATTATCGGTCGGGTAATTCGGGTAAGGAGGCCTCCGGCCTCCATTACTCCGCCAAATACCATGGCAGAGAGAATCAGCCAGATGGTGTCGAGCATCCCGCGCATCCCGGAAGTGCTTAAAAGAGCGTTGACTGTTGAGTTTGTTGTAGTCAGTTGCACATCACCAAACATCGCTTGCATCACAGCAATGTAGGAGGCTTTCACAAGACTTATTCCCTGACCGGCCACTTCCTGAATCGTTTCAGGCTGAAAGATAATGGCAAACAGACCGCCAAGCAATGATCCGATCATGAGGGCGGGGAGAGGGGGCATTTTCAGGATGATGATGGTCAGTAAAATTGCCGGAACCAGAAAAAGCCATGGAGAAATGTTAAAGGATTCCTCGATGGCTGCTTTTACCGTTTCTGTACTTGTAATGCTGGTTCCGAAATCGTAATTAATACCGATGATTGCAAAGATAATCAGAGTGATCGTCATGCTGGGTACCGTGGTGTAAAACATGTATCGAATGTGTGTGAAGAGGTCGGTACCGGCCATTGCGGGTGCCAGGTTGGTAGTATCGCTTAGCGGCGATATTTTATCACCGAAATAGGCCCCGGAGATTATTGCTCCGGCAGTAATGGCGTCATTCACGCCGATGGCTTTGCCGATGCCTAACAATGCAATTCCGATGGTGGCAATGGTGGACCACGAACTTCCTGTTGCTACCGACACTATTGCGCAAACGATTACTGCAGTAATCAGGAATACATGAGGATTTATGATATCCATGCCGTAATAGATCATTGCCGGTACCACTCCGCTGATCATCCATGTGCCGGCCAGGGAGCCTATCAGCAAAAGAATCAGCATGGATGGCATGGCGGAGCCGATGGTTTTCACGATGTGATCTTTGGTATTTGCCCAGCTTTGCCCGTTTCGCGATACAATAATTCCGCCCAGTGATGCTGCCAACAATAATGCAATTTGGTTGGCACCTCCCAGAGTGTCGTCAAACAGAAAAACATTGGCAGTAAGTAACCCTATCAGGAACAGGATGGGAAGAAGTGCTTCAAATAGTGAGGTGTTTTTATTCTCAGGCATGTTAAAAATTAAAGTGCGTTCTGACAGCAAATATAAGCACATCTTCCTCAATTCCATTGGCGTTTCGAATCCCCTGAACGTGAGGTGAGATGTGAATCCACTGATTTACCTGTCTTCTGAAATACAATTCTGCGACTTGCTCTTTTGCTATCTGATCATTATAGGGGAAGTTTTCGCCATAAGCCAGTCCTATTGCCAGGGTCTGGTTTGCAATGGTTTTAACAAATCGGGTTCCTGCACTCCAGGCTTGCTTAACTCCCCACAGCTGTGCCACATTGTCTTCATTTTGCCCATAGCGACCAAAAATGTGGTAGTCGTTGAACATGATTTTATCAAAGCTGACGCCCCATCCGCATCCGTGATTGGCCAGTGGGTGTTGGTAGCCGTATATGCGAAGGTTAGATTTGAAGCCGGTGCCGGGTAATACAGTCCATCCCAGACTGCCGATTCGGTAGATGTCATGAAATATTTCATCACCTGAATTATCTGAACTCGAAACCCCAAACTGAAAGTGGTATTTGTTCAGCAAAGTGGTTCTTAATCTTACTCCGGGACTGTTTGCAGGTACGGCAAAGGCTGCACTGTTGATAAATGAGCCGCTGATGAATTGCATTGTTTCATCGTTGGCCGATGAGTTGTTGTCAAAATAGTTGGTCAAATCGATCTTTCCTGCAGTTATGGTAATAGCTTTGTTCAGCATGGTAAATTCAGTCCACGCTTCCAGTATGGTAAGTCTGTCGGTACCATCAGAAGACTGTGTAGAGCCTGCATCGCCATTGGCTCCGGCAAGGTTTGGGTAGTATTGGTCGGGCCCGTTGCCGCCGATTGCTTCCAGATCGAAAAAAAGCAGGGAGTTGGGACTAAAAGCAGTATGTGCATAAATGTCAAATGATCCGGTAAAGGTATTGTGATAATTTCTTCGGTTCCGGGAATTTTGATATATGGAGGTTGCACCTCCGTTAAATTGCAACCTCCCCGGCTGTTTCGTTATTGCCTGCAGAAGCGCGTCCACTCTTCCACGTCTGGAACGTGACTGAAAATCTTCATCTATTGTTTCATTGGGATCAAAAATGCTGATCAACTGATTCATCTCGGAGTGACTGGAGTCCACAGCCTGACGCAATGCATCTATGTCACGCTTCATTTGTCGGAGAGCTTGTCTTAATGAGTCAAACTCTGCTTCTGTTTGGGTGTGTCTTACAGAATCCGGTTCAATTCTTGTCTGGCTTTTTATTTGTACTGAAATCAGCAGCAGCATCAGCAGAGAAACAATCTGTCTGATCTGGGAAGAGATCGTTGCAGGAGTCATGCTTATTGTATTAGTATGGTTTGGTTAATCCGGATAAAGCCAAATGCCGGTTTCACTTGACAAATTGTTGCTTTTTTTACGTTTAGAACAATTGTTCTCAACCGGTAGAAAACGTGAAAATAACTTCTTTGCCGGCAAAACACAACAATTTCCTTTTAAAGAAGCAGGTTTTTCGGGGCCATCCTTCCTCGGTGTCTGTCCATAGACTAAGCGTTTTTCTGGTGTTTGAACCAGAAAGTTCAAATTCAAGGCGTGTGAAACCCGAAAATACACAGTTTACTTTAGTAAATGAGTAATTTTCGGGCAAGCGTAACGCAGTAAATGGTACTTAATTGACAAACACTACTTAAAAGTAACAATAAACTTCAGGTGTTGCTTTTCAGTAGATCATTAGATTTTTAGAATTTAGAGGTTAGAGAAATCTTATAACATTGACCTTCTTAATTTTTTTTAAAACATTCATTGGAGTTTAAGGGTTTAATTTTCAGAACTTTGAAAAGAGTTTGACGTGCTATTGGCTTTAATTTTTTTGATAAAGGCTGAAAGAGAAATCTCATAAAAACATGGAATCCTATAGGATTGGTTGAACCCGATTGCGTTGCTTGTTGTTTAAATTGTTAAAGTTTTTTCTCATTAATCGGGTAAAATACGCATCATGAAAAGGGTCTTTTTTTTAATTCTTACGGCATTGGCTTTTGTTGTGCCGGTTGGTGGACAGTCAATTGAGGAAGTGAACTTCGAGGAGCTTTCTCCACTGCTTCGGCAAAACAACGATACCACGTATGTTGTTAATTTCTGGGCTACATGGTGTAAACCATGTGTTGAGGAGATGCCTCATTTTCTGGAGCTGGCATCGGAATTGAAAGATGAAAAGGTAAAATTCATTTTTGTGAGTCTTGATTTTCCCACCCAAAAAGAGAGCCGGTTATTACCATTTATTGAGAAGTATGAAATGGATGAGCGGGTTATATTACTGAATGATCCCAATAGCAATGAATGGATTGAGAAAGTGAGTCCTGACTGGTCGGGAGCCATCCCTGCTACTTTGGTTTACAGAAAAGAGAGCAGCAGTTTTCACGAAAGTTCTCTTTCTAAAGAAGAATTACTAACCATTATAAAATCAATGACGTTATGAAGAAGCTGATGATGAGTCTGGCAGTGGTATTTTTTGCCGTTGCTGCCACAGGACAGGGATATGCTCCCGGTGATGAAGCAAGAGATTTTCGGTTGAAAAATGTGGACGATGGATTGGTGTCACTGGCCGACTACCCCGATGCCAAAGGTTTTATTGTGATTTTTACCACCAATCATTGCCCTTATGCCGTTGCCTACGAAGACAGAATTATTGCCCTGGATAAAAAGTTTAAAGAAATGGGGTATCCGGTAGTTGCCATAAATCCCAACGATCCGGAGGCCTATCCGGCCGACTCTTTTGAGAATATGAAAGTGAGGGCAGAGGAGAAGGGGTTTACCTTTCCATATTTGTTTGATGAGACACAGGAAGTTGCCAAAACTTACGGAGCTACCCGTACGCCTCATGTTTATCTGGTAAACAAAGAAGCCGGTAAGTTGATTGTGAGATACATCGGGGCTATTGACGACAACTATCAGGATGCATCTGCGGTAAAAGAGAAATATGTAGCTGGAGCAATCGCCAGTCTGGAAGCCGGGGAACCGGTATATCCTAAGGAAACAAAGGCCATTGGGTGCAGCATCAAATGGAAGTAACTTGATCGTATTCCAAAAAAATATATTGAAAGACCTTTCTGGCTTGATTGACACCGACCTTGGCAGGTGAGCCTAAAAACAAGGTTGTTTTATCGTAAAATCGTAGTTTTTAGTGCGAAAGCTGGCTAAGTCTTGAATTATTGCGTTTCGCGAGAACAATATCAAGCTTGCTTTAATATTGTCGAGTGTAGCAATAATCATGTTAATAAGTTCTTTGCCTACCTTCTTGTATCAAGACAAGAATTGGAGTGCAGCGGAAATCATGAACGCCAAAAGATATTATATCGTGAACTAAAGTTGGGCTGGGTTTAAGGGATGAAATCCCTGTTGGAGAAATGTTTGGATTTAATTGATTTGTAGCATATTATCGTTTTAAAAAGAAAAAGGGACTTTCCGACAATTCGGAAAGTCCCTTTTTGGGCTATGAAAAAAAGAGTTTTGTTGAATTCCTTTTTCAGAGGATAATGGCATATAGATTAATTAGAGTCTGTCTTAATCGTAAATGAGTATTTTGGCGGCAAGCGTAACGACGCAAGTGGTACTTTATGGACACAAACTAATTAACCTTTAAGTCTTACTCAACCTTTTTTCCCCATATTGCAGTTCCGTTCTCCATGATACCGGAAAAAAGAATGGTTTCTTTTTCGTTCTCCCAGTCCCATCCTGTAAAAACAATACATTTGGCATCGTTTATTTCAAGGTGTTCACCATCAAAGGTCCATTGATTAATACTTTCATGGTTGATTTTGCCATCATCGGAAAGTTCCAGCTTTTCAGATACGTTGAAAGCACTTTTGTCGTAGGTCCAACCTCCGGGAGGAATCTGGCCCTGCCAAAGCTCTGTTTGATCTACAAGATCTTTGAAATGTATGATTTCCCATGTTCCGGGAATTTCCCCGGCGTTAATGGTTTTATCTTTCAATCCGGCGTATCGCTCGGGCGAAACAACAGGCCATCCGGATGGAAGCCATTTCATCTCTCTGACATGCATTCTCATTTGCAAGTTATCAGGAGCCAGACGTCCCTGATGTAGCATGAAAAACTTTCCATCATCATTTAAAACACCACAATGTCCGTTCCCGGACCAGCCGGGGTGGTTTTCAAACATATAGGAGTGGGTTAACATCGGAAAGTTGTTTGTCTCTTCAGCCATGTCATTTCCAAAATAGTCCAGAAAAGGACCATCAGGATTGTCTGAGCGACCAACCCGTACATTGTAAAATGTAAACAACGGATCGTAGGAAACAAACAGGTAATATTGGTCAAAATCGGGATGGTAAATGATCTCAGGAGCTTCAATGACACGTGTTTCTTTATTGGCTCTGGTGGCAACCAGTTTTCCATTATCTCCCGGATTTTTTGCCAGTCCGGTTTCTTCATCCAGCTCCATGACATGCAACCCTCCAAAATAGGATCCGTAATGCATCCATACCTTACCGGATTTTTTATCCTTGATTACTGATGCATCAATGGCATTCATCACACTTGTGGTGTCAGTTTTTACAACTACTCCTTTGTCGGTAAAGGGACCTTCGGGCGACGCCCCTTCTGCCAGGCCTATATAGGATGCCTGTGAGCCAAAACTGGAAACAGAATAATAAATCCTGTAGGTATCATTGTGTTTGTAAATATAGGGAGCCCACATATTGTCAGCGCCTTTGTTGCCGGTGTATGAGTGAACATGGTCAATGGCGGGTTGAGGGATGGAGTCTAGCGCCCATCCTGTGAATTCCCAATTGACCAGATCTTTGGATCTGCGAATAGGAATATTTCCCATTTTTTCGTCAGTGTCGTTGAACTGAACTCCCCTTTTTATATAATAGGCATCGGTGGAGTAAACGTAATAAAAACTGTCCGTTTTGATGATGGACGGATCATGAACGTTTGCCGTTCCCCACTGATCCTTAAAGGAAAGGGGAGTGATATCTGAGTAATCATCCTTATACGGATTGGCTTCAGGGGATGAGGTGGTGTCATGCGTGCACCCCGATACCATCAGTAACATGGCCATTGAAGCAGAAAAAAGGAGTTTTGAAAAGATCATCGTAAAAATTTATTAAATTACCATTAAATAAACCATTTTCAAATGTATCTACAATGCTGGTAAACCGGGAGGATGGAGCGTGAAAAGGGGGGGACATTTGAATAATTGTTTGGGGGCAGGCTTTAATATCTTTTGGTTTCTTTTAATTTTATCCGTGCCTAAAAGTGATTTTTTGCTTTAGTGCCGGCAATTTCTCCAATTGAGTAGGGGTTCTGATGCTTCCTTTACCGATTGTTGGATTGGGATATTGAAGCCCGGTGGATAGAGGGACTGTAGTCAGGATGATGAATTTTGATCTTAGTTTTAAAGGAAATGATAAAATATCAGAGGTGTGTTAATAAGAAAAAATTCATGATGGGATTTCTTAAGAGGGTATTGTTCTTATTTCTTTTTTTGGTCTGGACTCCTTTACTTTTTTTTGTCAGGGGAGAGTTTAGTTACCATGTTCAGTATCTGACAATCGATCAGGGGTTGCCACAAAATACGGTTAATGATATTTTGCGGGATCAGGATGGCTTTATGTGGTTTGCCACGGGGAACGGACTAAGTCGCTATGACGGATATGATTTTATGAATTATTGGAAGCCCGATTTGCCCTCGAATCTTGTAAATGGACTTACGCAAAGCCATGAAAGTTATATCTGGGTGGGAACTTCCCAGGGATTGATGCGGTATGACAAGGTAAGTGAAGAATTCGAAAAGATTCTATTATCCGATGATCCGAAGCAATCCTTCAATATTGTATCCCTTTATACAGACCGGAGCAATCGTGTTTGGGTGGGGACGTATGAGCACGGATTGTTTTTACTTACTGAAAGTGATGGTAAATGGGATGTCAGACATTATGATTCCTCTTCCAGCTTGCTGCCAGGAGATCATGTGGTCTCCTTCAGGCAGATGAAGGATGGCCGGTTATTGATTGGAACCAACCATGGTATTGCTGTTTTTGATGAACAACGTTCCGGAATACATCTTTTTTCACATGGTGGATTACAAGATGCAATGATTCTCTCCATATTTGAGAGTCGGGAGGGCGACCTGTGGATAGGAACCTTAAACGGACTTTGGGTCTATAATCCTGTAACAGGCAGAGACGAATGGTTTTTTCATAACCCCCTTGATTCATCCTCACTTAGTCACAACAGGGTAAACTCTATCGTTCAGGATTTCAGAGGTAATATATATGTTGGGTCGCTGGGAGGTCTGGATGTTTACAAACCGTCGGGTAATTCTTTTGAGTCCTTCCCTTTCAATACCATTGATGAGTTTTCTCTTAACAGCATTTTTATTAATGCCCTGGAAATTGACCAGGAGGGTAATGTCTGGGTTGGCACTGAAAAGGGGGGTGTTAACCATTTCAATCTCTATCAGAAACCATTTAATTATATTATTCACGAGCCAAACAACCCCAACAGTTTATCTCACAATACCATCAATTCAATCAATGGAGAGGGTGATATTTTATGGATAGGCACTGCCGGAGGAGGACTGAACCGTTTTAACCGACGCACCGGAGAGTTTGACCGGTTTCGGTATGAGCCGGGAAATTCTTTTTCCATACCCTCTGATTATATAACGGCTATTACCAAAACGCCGGAGGGAACTCTTTGGGTGGGAACATGGGGTAGTGGTCTTGCCAAGATGATGCCCGACGGAACATTTCGGACCGTCATTCCCCCAGTACCCGATCCTGAAACAAACTTTCAAAATGCTTTTATCTCATCGCTGCTTTACGATGCCGGAGGATATCTGTTTGTTGGTACAGAGGGTGGGTTGGCGATCTTAAATCTCAGTACTGAGAAATTTATCGATATAAACCAGGACGACAATGCCCTGGTGCAGGTTAGTGAAATTGGTTGTCTGATGAAGGATGACAGAAACAATCTGTGGATAGGAACCCGTGTGGGTTTGTTCAAGGTTACACTGGATGCGTTGAATCTGCCCCTCAATGCAAATTGTCCTGAGAGGCAGTTGCAGGTATTTAAAAGTAGTGCTGATGGAATTCCGGGCAATTACATTACTTCGCTTGCCCGGGATATGGATGGAAATATCTGGATTGGCACCTATGGAGATGGCCTTGTAGAGGCAACTTCGGATGCCGACGGTTCAGATTATAGTTTTCGGCAATACAATAAGTCCGACGGGTTGAGCAACAATGTCATTTATGCCATCCAGGAGGATGTTGCCGGTTTTATCTGGGTTAGTACAGATTATGGACTGTCAAGAATAAATAGTGAAACCGGGCAGATTGATAATTTCTTTGCCGATGATGGCTTGCTGAGTGATCAGTTTTATTGGTCTGCATCATATAAATCTGACGAAGGAGAGTTGTTCTTTGGTAGTATCAACGGAGTGAATCATTTCTTCCCGTCAGGTTTCCCGGTGTATCCTCATGAGCCTGAGGTTTCCATTTCTTCTTTTAAGATTTTTAACTCTGAAATTGAAGTAGGGGATAAAAGGAATGGTAACGTTGTGCTTAAAAAACCCGTTCAGGATGTTGAGGAAATTTCGCTCTCCTACAAAGACAATGTGTTTTCACTTGAATTTACAGCACTGGATTACTTTCTTACCCGAAAGATTAAATATGCCTACCAATTGGAAGGGGTTGACCGCGACTGGGTAGAGGTAAGCTCCAATCAGCGATCTGCCTCCTATACCAATTTGAAAGGCGGAACATATCTCTTTAAAGTAAAGGCCAGCAATAGCGACGGCCGTTGGAGCGATGAGGTTACGACCTTGCGCATTACCATTCGTCCTCCGTTTTGGCAGACTACCTGGTTTTTGGTTTTGCTGACTATAGCTCTGATTGCCGGCACTATTCTTTATATCAGGCATCATACCAAACGCTTGTTGCTTGAAAAGGAGAAGTTGGAGCGTACCGTCCGTGAGCGAACCGAGAAAATTGCCGAACAAAATGAGCAAATGAGGCATCAGGCGGAAGAACTTAAGGCTACAAATACTGACTTACAGCGAAAGAGTGATGAAGTGGAAGGCCAAAAGCTTGAACTGGAAGAGAAAAACAGGGAAATTCTTTTGCAACGGGATAAATTATTGCAGCTCAATGAGGAAATTGAAAGCATCAACCAAAGCCGACTCCGGTTTTTTACCAATATCTCTCATGAATTCAGAACGCCGTTAACGCTTATCATTTCTCCCGTAGAGCGTTTGCTGAAAGAAATGCACCTTCCGGGGATGGCCCATGAATTGCTGACATCGGTTCAACGCAATGCCCGAAGATTGAATCTTCTGATTGACCAGTTGTTGATGTTCCGGAAAATTGAAACGGGAAATCTCTCTGTCAGGATTTCCAATAACGATCTGTCAGCGTTTATATCCGAGGTTTTTCATGCTTATGATGTTTTGGCTAAGCAAAAGAATATCTCTTACCTTCAGGAGGTTAATCTTGAAAACGAGCCATACTGGTTTGATGATGAAAAGCTGGAGAATATTCTTTACAATCTGCTTTCCAATGCTTTCAAATATACCCCGGAAGGAGGGACTATTAAGCTGAAAGTTACACAGGAAAATGTGGAAGATCAGAAGCCTTCCTTGATCATTGAGGTTTCCGATACCGGGACGGGCATTCAGGAGGAGCAGATGGAGAAGATTTTTAAACGATTTTACAGGACTGCCGGAGATTCGAACACCAAGGGTACAGGTATAGGTTTGGCGCTCACCAAAGATCTGGTGGATGTTATGAACGGATCTATTGTTGTTGCCCGAAACGGAAGTAGGGGAAGTCGTTTTATCGTGACTTTACCTTATCGAAAAGAAGACTTTCCCGGAGCAGAGGTGAATGAGTTGCCAACCTATGATTCGGCTGAAATCAATAATAAAGTGCAGGTGGTTTTGGATGATATTAAAGAGGAAGAGGTTTTTCTGGATGTGAATGAAGGCGGTAATGTTGATGAGGCCACTGTGCTGATAGTGGAAGACAACAAGGAACTGGCTCTTTTTATTGCCAACTCCCTGAGTGGTAAGTATCATGTACAGGTCGCTGAGAATGGTAAAATCGGGTACGATATTGCCCGGAAGAATCCACCCGACTTGATTATTTCGGATGTAATGATGCCCGAAATGGACGGTATTGAGATGTGTCGTCAGATTAAAAACAATCTCTACACCAGCCATGTTCCGGTAATTATGTTGTCGGCCAAAGCTTTACTTGAAGATCAGTTGCAGGGGTTACAGTTTGGCGCTGATGATTATATTTCCAAACCTTTCAATCTGGATATTCTGAAGGCGAAGGTTCACAATGCCATTGAAACCCGGCGAAAGATCAGAAGTCTTTTTACTGCGCAGGCCGATATCCCCCAGGTGAATCAGGAGAGTGAGTCACTGGATGATAAGTTTTTGTCCAAGGCTTACGATGTGCTGGAACAATCCTACAGCAATCCCGACTTTAGTGTGGAGATGTTTTCAGACAGTATGTTCGTGAGCCGATCGTTGCTTTACAAGAAACTTAAAGCGCTGGTGGACTTATCACCCAACGATTTTATTACCATTTACAGGCTTAAGAAAGCTCGTCCCTTAATCTTGTCCAAAGAGATGACGGTGAGTGAAGTAGCCTACAGTGTTGGGTTTAACGATCCCAAGTATTTTAGCCGTGTATTTAAAAAGTTCTTTAAGAAGACACCTAGTGAATATCTGGAGTAAATACTTTGTTTTCGGCTATGCCGGCTGGGACTTTGCATAATTTCCGGGATCTTGTTCATTTAACCTGATTTATTCATGGATCTTCGTGATGAAATGTTCAAATGTTAAGAAATTCAAGAAACCGCAGGCAAATTTGAAGCAGGAAATAGTGAACTATTTTCAAATCAAATTTGACGAGGACACTTGTATTTTTCCGATAGTTGAGGAATGAAAAAGATTATTTATGAAAAAAGCAGGTTAAGTGATTGTGCGACGATTCTCCAGCCTGTTTTACACATACGACAGGTTAGCATAAACAGGCTGATAGCTGTGGACCATATACCAATATCAAGGAATATCTATAAATACTACGATAATTTGAAATATCGATTTACTAGCCGATTTGTAAATATATCGACCTTGAAGTCTATATTTTTTGACAATGTGATTTATTCGATTTATATTTGAGACTGACCTCAATAGGTTTGCTGACAAAATCAGCTGACTCTATTAAAAAATAAAGCGGATGAAGGCTGTTATCACAGGCGATGTTATAGATTCCAGGAAGAGTGAAAATTTTGATTGGGTTGATTCATTGAAATCAGTCCTTTCATTTTATGGCGCAGCACCCGGGGATTGGGAGATTTTCAGAGGCGATAGTTTTCAGTTGATGCTTGATGCTGAAAAAGCCATTCTTGCAGCTTTTCATATAAAAGCAGTGATGCGGTCTGTTGCTTCTCTGGATGTACGCATGGGAATTGGGATTGGAACAGTAAAGTATCAGGCGGTGAAAATCACAGAATCAAACGGTGAAGCGTTTGTATTATCGGGAGGTTGCTTTGAGTCCCTGAAAAAACAGACTCTGGGGGTGAAATCTACTGATGCCTCATTGAATAAAGCTTTGAATATAATGCTTGGCTTGGCTTTACTGACGGTGGACGGCTGGAGCTCAACGATAGGACGGGTGGTAAGTGCCAGAATAGAACATCCGGAGAAAAATCAACAAGAACTGGCAGTTTTTCTTCAACGATCTCAGAGCAGCATCAGCGATGCCCTAAAAAGAGGAGGCTGGGATGAAATAATGCTTTTTGAGGAATATTATAGAGAACAAATATCCTGCTTATGATAACGCTGGCCCTGAAACTTCTGATCGTTCATTTTTTGGCTGATTTTGCAATGCAACCCGACAGCTGGGTGGTTGCCAAAAACAAAAACCGACAAAAGTCTCCCTTCTTGTATTACCATGTCGGGATTCATGTGTTGCTTTTATTGGTGGTTTTTCAGTTTGACTGGAGTTACTGGCCACTGTTTTTGGTCTATACCTTAAGTCACTTTACCTTCGACCTGGCAAAACTCTTTCTGAACGGACGTTTGAATCCGCGTTTTCTTTTTGCCATAGACCAAGTGGCGCATTTGACCGTCATCCTTCTTTTGGTCGGGTTTTATCATTCTTTCCCTATTGATTGGGATGCCCTGTTTTCCTCACGCATATTTTTGATGGTTGCTACTCTGCTTGCGTTGACCTCCGTATCTTCGGTCATTATCAAACAAATGATGAGCCGTTGGAATGTGCAATCACTGGAAAATGATGAATCTTTAAAGAATGCAGGAAAATATATTGGGATGTTGGAGCGGTTGTTTATTTTCGGATTTATTCTGCTACATCAGTGGCAGGCTATTGGTTTTCTTATAGCTGCCAAATCTATTTTCAGGTTCAGTGACCTGTCACGGGCCAAAGACCGGAAGCTGACCGAGTATATGATTATTGGAACTTTTATTAGTTTTGGGCTGGCTTTACTGACAAGTGTTTTGTATTTGTATGTGGCGGATGCTCTTTAGTTTCTGTCCATAAACTAAGCGTTTATCCCGTGTTTGAACTAGAAAGTTCAAATTCAATGTGTATAGAAAGTCTAAACTGCAGAATACTATTGTATTTGGGGATTTATATTTTGAGCAACAACGCAGAAGTTGGACTTTATAGACAAACACTTTTTAGTTTTGGAGGGTTATAGTTGAATCTCTATTTATTGTTTTGATGAAGTATTATTTTCTCTTTTTTCTCTTTTTACTGATTCCGTTTTCGGTTTTTGCTCAACCTGAAATAGATTCCCTTTTTCATGCGCTGGATGAGGCAATTGAACGGAAAGAGGAGTTTGAGGAGGATAAAAAGGGAGAAATTGAAAACCTTTCAAATCAGCTGATGACAGTGAAAACAGCTTCCATGGAAGAGCGGTTTTCACTGACGGAGCAATTGCATCAGGCTTATTTTACGTTTAATTATGATTCGGCCTTATTTTACTCCCGGCAATTGCTCGAAGTTGCCACCACATCAGGCCGGGAAGAAATGATTGCCCGGGCACAATTACGTATGAGCGAAACGCTGCTGGCCTCCGGACTTTTTGCTGTGGTTAAAGATTCTCTGGAGATGATCTCCTTACCCGGGCTGAGCGATAGCCTGCGTGCAAAGTATCATTACCTGAATGCCCGTTTGTACATTGACATGAATAATTATTACCAACGTCCGTTTTATTCTGAGAAATTTGGTCAGTTGGTAACTGCTCATCTCGATTCTGCGGTTCATTGGGCCAATCCTGAATCCCGACTCTGGTATTCACTTAATGGATTAAGATACATTTGGAAAATGAAATATCAGGAGGCCGAAGAAGTTTTTAAGGATTTGTTTTCCAACTTTGATGTGGAAGGCCGTCAGTTTGCGGTAGATGCTTCGACTTTTGCTTTTGTTTACCGGCAGTTGGGGCAAACTGAGAAAGAACTGGAGTGGCTTTTAAAGGCTGCTATCAGCGATATCAAACTGGCCAATAAGGAAACGGTGGCACTTCGCATCATTGCTAACCGGCTGTTTGATCAGGGCGAAATTCAGAAGGCAAGTCATTACCTGAATGTGGCGATTGAGGATGCCCGTGGGTATGGTGCTATACAGCGTGAATTGCAAATTTCCCAGATTCAACCGCTTGTGGAAGCCGCAAAGCTGGATTTGATTGAAAAGCAGAAATCCCGAATTCAAAATTTTGCACTGGCGCTTTCTGTGTTGTCTTTTCTAATTATTTTGACGCTGATTTTGTTGATGCGTCAGTACAGAAAAATAAAAAGAGTTAAAGACAAACTTCACCTTTCCAATAATGCTCTCTCGGAGACCAATGCCAAATTGCGGGAAGTAAACCTCATAAAAGAAGAGTATATTGCCTTTTTCTTCAAAACCAACTCCGACCTGTTAGAAAAATTGGACGAATACAGACAGGCTATTGACAATAAGCTGTCTTTAAATAAAGTACAGCAAATTGGCTCCATCATTACCCGTTCTGATATCAAGCGGGAACGGGAAGCGCTTTTCCGTGATTTCGATACCGGTTTTTTGAATATTTTTCCTGATTTCATTGCCAGGTTCAATGCCCTGTTCAAAGAGGAGGACCGCGAGATGCCTGAAAGCAGTAAGCACCTCAATACAGATATGCGCATCTTTGCGCTGTTACGTCTGGGAATATCTGACACGGATAAGATAGCCCATATCCTTAATTATACTGTCAATACCATCAATACTTACAAAACCAGAATCAAGAATAAATCCATAGTCCCCAATGAGGATTTTGAAAAAGAGATTCTGAAAATTCAATCCATTTGACTTCGGAAATTGATCAGACCATTCCTGTTTTGTTAAAAAAATGTGTCTAAATCGCAAAAAACACTACGAAATTCCATTATATTTTTCAGGCCGGTTTTGTTGATGACCCGACTGCTAATATCCACAAAATAAGTAATATACACTGCTTTTGGTGTCTTGAATTCGTTATATTCTCCTTATACTTTTTGATTACGAGTCTTTCCTTTAGCACATTTGTTTTGCTGAAATAATTCAGGTTAAATCCAATTCTAATCAAATGAAGAAAAAATTAACAATTCTGATTCAGTTTTTACTGATCACATTAATTGTGTCTGCATGTGAAAATGACACACATGAAAGACCAAAACTTACTGAAACTGAAGTCGCTCAACCCGTCCAATACGGAACCCCTTTCGAAAACATCCCTGAAACCCCCGATGTTGCCATGTATGAGGTAAACCTGAGAGCTTTTAGCCAGGCAGGAAACCTTAGTGGGGTAACAGAAAAATTGGATTCTCTCGAAAAGCTGGGTATCAATGTGGTCTGGCTTATGCCCATTTATCGGACAGGAGATGAGAAGAGTGTAGGCTCACCATACGCTGTTAAGGATTATATGGATATCCATGATGACTATGGAACTCTTGCCGATTTGAGAGAGTTGGTAGAGGGGGCACATCAGCGTGATATGGCGGTAATTCTTGACTGGGTAGCCAATCATACTGCCTGGGATCATCAATGGATTACTGAGAATCCTTCGTGGTACGCGCAGGATGACAACGGGAATATTATAATTCCTCCGGGCACCGGTTGGGAAGATGTTGCCGAACTTAATTTCAACAACGAGAATATGCGGGCTGAAATGATTCGGTCCATGAAATATTGGGTACTTGAAGCCAATGTGGATGGTTTTCGTTGTGATTATGCCCACGGGGTTCCGGATGATTTCTGGAAACAGGCCATTGATACGCTTCGCAGTATCCCGAATCGGGACATCATTATGTTTGCCGAGTCAGAGCGCAAGGAATTGTTGACGCAGGGCTTCGACATGATGTTCGGATGGCGTTTTTATACCGGACTGAAAGAGACCTTTAGTGAAGGGCAATCCACTGCCGCTATTGTGGAAGCCCATAAAGAAGAATATCGTGGACTTTCAACCGGAAAGCATGTACTTCGATGGACTTCCAATCACGATCAAAATGCCTGGGAAACGACTCCCATCGATCAGTTTATGAATAAAGATGGGGCTATGGCAGCCTTTGTAATTACTGCCTATATGGACGGTGTACCTCTGGTTTACAGCGGGCAGGAGATAGGTTTTCCGGAACAGCTCTCCTTTTTTGAAGGCAATGCCAATAAAATTGACTGGAGCATCAATGCCGATTACAAGGTGGAATATGAGAAGGTGTTAAATTTTCGTCAGGAAAGTTCCGCATTGCGTCGTGGCGACTTGACCAATCACAACTCCACCGATGTGATGGCATTTGAAAAGACTGTGAATGAGGAGTCTGTTTTCGTCTTGGTGAATGTCCGCAATAAAAATGTTACTTACACTGTGCCGGAGTTGTTTCAGGAATCTGTTTGGCAGAATGCATTCACAGAAACCTCGATCACACTTGGCAATAGTATTGAATTGGCTCCTTTTGAGTACTTGATTTTAAGAAAGTAGTCCATCTCTTTTTACACACAAAATATTTATTATAATAAAATATCGCAATTGTCCGGGAAAAACTTTTATTATGAAAGAAGATTGCTTCGCTCTGCTCGCAATGACTCCGTTTTAAAGAGTTTAGCAAGGTTGGTAGGGGTTGATTTCCGGTTTTGCCGAAAATCAACCCCTACCAACCCTCAATGTCCTGCAAAGCTCGTCATCTGCGAGCGTAGTGAAGCAATCTCATTTTTTTAACCGGACACCAATGTAAAAATATCATGAAAAAAACTTTTGAACATGGGCAACAGGTCCTTCTTGCCTTATTATTAATCCTTTCTTTGTTAATTTCGGGGTGTAGTTACGGGTCTCAAAACTCAGAAGAAGTTGCTTCTCCTGATGGTCAAATTTCTTTGACTTTTAGTCTGAAGAACGATAGTGCCTTTTATGCGGTATCCCGCAATGGTAATTCCGTGATTGCCAATTCTAAACTTGGATTCATCCTTAATGAAATGGTCGGTTTTGCCGGTGATTTTAAGATTGATGGTTTAGATGCCAGTTCTTTTTCTGAAACATGGGAGCAACCATGGGGCGAGAAACGTGAAATTCTCAATGAATACAACGAGTTGGTGGTTCATCTTTCATCCAAAAAATCAGGGGCGAAAAAGCTGGACATTGTTTTCAGGGTTTTTGATGACGGAGTGGCTTTTCGGTATGTTTTTCCGGAGCAGGAAGGCCTGAGAGAGTTTAAAATTATGGATGAGCTCACGGAGTTTAATCTTACCGCCAATCATGATGTCTGGTGGCAACCTGCCTATCGTCCCGATCGTTACGAATATCTTTACAGCAAAAGTCGCCTGCAGGAAGTGGCTGATACCATGCATACGCCACTTACAATGGAAGCCGGAAAAGATTTGTACATTTCTGTTCATGAAGCGGCACTTACCGATTATGCTTCCATGACCCTTTTTCACAATGGAAATAACAAGCTTAAATGCGATCTCGTACCCTGGTCTGATGGAGTGAAGGTTTATGCCGAAGCACCATTCTCAACTCCCTGGCGGACCATTCAGATTGGTAAAACTCCCGGAGATCTGATTGATTCTTATATGATCCTGAACTTGAATGAGCCTAATCGTCTGGAAGATGTATCGTGGATTAAACCTGCTAAATATGTGGGAGTTTGGTGGGAGATGCACATCAATAAAAGTACCTGGGGACAGGGGCCCAATCATGGTGCTACAACCAAAAATGTGAAGAAATACATTGATTTTGCTGCGGAGAATAATCTTAGTGGTGTTTTAGTTGAGGGGTGGAACCTTGGCTGGGATACAGATTGGTGGAACGATGGAAACGGGTTCGATTTTAGCACTCCCTATCCTGATTTTGACATCGAAGAGATTACCGATTATGCATCATCCAGGGGCGTTGAGCTGGTAGGTCATCATGAAACCGGTGGCGCCGTGGAGAATTATGAAGCACAAATGGAGGATGCCTATGCTTTTTATGAAAAATATGACGTCAATTATATCAAAACCGGATATGTTAACCCCCGCGGGATGAACAGCAAGGAGTGGCACCATAGTCAGTTTGGGGTACGTCACTACCGAAAGGCGGTGGAAACAGCTGCAAAGCATCACATCATGCTCGATGTGCACGAGCCCATCAAAGCCACCGGAATTCGTCGTACTTATCCAAATATGATGACGCGTGAAGGTTCCCGTGGTATGGAATTCAATGCCTGGGGGCCTGATGGCGGAAATCCTCCCGAACATGAGACGATTCTGCCCTTTACTCGTTTGCTGGGTGGCCCGATGGATTTTACCCCCGGTATTTTTAATATTGCACTTCCCGAAAATCCCAACAACCAGGTTAATACTACACTGGCCAAGCAGCTGGCCTTGTATGTGGTGATCTACAGTCCATTACAAATGGCGGCTGATTTGCCTGAAAACTATGAAGGACAGCCCGCATTTCAGTTTATTCGGGATGTTCCCGTTGATTGGGAAGATACGAAAGTGTTGAACGGTAAGATTGGTGAGTTTGTAACCATTGCCAGACAGGACCGCAATTCTGAAGACTGGTTTTTGGGCAGCATCACGGATGAGCAGGAACGATCCTTGACCGTTGGGCTTGACTTTCTTGATCCGGAAGCCAAATACAAAGCGGTTATTTACAGAGATGGCGCGGAAGCTCACTACAAAGATAATCCTCTGGATATACGCATCGAAGAAAAGGAGGTAACTGCCGGAATGTCCATCAATCTGCAATTGGCTGCAGGAGGAGGGCAGGCGGTTCATTTCTCAAAATTGGATTAAATTTTTTTTATTTAATGTTTTTGGTCCTCTTTTGCTATTTAGTAACAGAGGACCATTTTTTTGTATTCATAATCTCTGAATTATAATTTGTTGTAGTTTTCTGGGGGTATAATAGAAATATGACAAGTTGAGATGCTCAATGTTAAAACTCCAGGAAAGGTTATTCGTTGAGCAGGTGCGGCGGATCGGCGCTCAGCCTTGCTGCTTTGCTTGCCAAAGAATCCGCCGCACCTAATCTGTCCATTGCTAGGGCAACACCCGAAGCAATCTCTAAGCATCAGCAATCCACTATAAATTTAAGTCTCTTTTTTGAGGGTTCTTTATGGTTTACAGAGTGTTGTTGAGACTCTTTGATGATAAGATTTTTGCGTTTCTGTGTTAATGCTTTTATTGACGGACGATTGGTCAACGAATTCAATTTTTGTGTAAACTGCTGTCTTCAAAAAATCTCTTATTTTTGCTGCAACAAAATAAAATACTGTTATGTCTGAAAAGATAAATCCGGATTCCTTATTGGTTATTCCCACTGAAACTCAAAAGCGGATGGCTCGTTACGCTAAAGCTTTAGGCCACCCCGTAAGAGTCTATATTATGCAGTTGCTGGCCAATCAATCCTGTTGCTACAGTGGTGACCTTTCGCAGGATCTTTCCATTGCTAAATCCACCCTTTCTCAGCACCTTAAAGAACTTAGAGATAGCGGTCTTATTCAGGGAGAAATTGAAACGCCCAGGATTAAGTACTGTGTCAACAAGGAGAATTGGGAAGAAGCAAAAAAGATATTTAAAAATTTTTGGTCGCTCTAAAATTTTTATACTTTTGTTCGTGATTTTGCGAACAACGAACTACTAACAGTTAAATACAAGAGAAGTTATGGATATTAAAGTATTGGGAACGGGTTGTCCAAAGTGCAAAACCCTTGAAAAACTTACCCGCGATGCCGTGGAAGAATTAGGCATCGATGCCACCGTTACAAAAGTGGAGGATATCATGGATATCATGCAGTACAATGTTGCCAAAACCCCGGCTTTGGTGGTCGATGGAAAAGTTCTTGTTAAGGGGAGTCTTCCTTCGTACGATGCTTTGAAAAAAATGTTAAGTTAATTCAGGCCAAAATTCTATCTACTATGAAAAAGAAAATCAGTTCATTTGCTTTTTTTATTTTGCTGGCCATTGTTTCGGTAACAGCACAATGTTGCAATTCAACTGCACAAAATAGCGATAACAGCCAAAATCAGGCAGAAGTCGTTGCCGAAACAACCGATGTAGAAGTGTATTATTTCCATGCTACCCGACGATGCGCCACCTGTCAGGCGGTAGAAGAGGTAACCAAAGAAGCTTTGGCTGAAAGATATGGTGAATCGGTTTCTTTTCATTCCGTCAATCGTGAAGAGGAGAAGGGGCATCCATTGATTAAAAAGCACAATGTAAGTGGACAGACTTTGCTTGTAATTAAAGGGGATAAGGCAGAAAATCTCACCAATGTTGCTTTTATGAATGCGCGAACCAATCCGGAAAAGCTTAAAAGCAAAATTGTGGAAACGGTTGAATCTCTCTAAAGAAGGATTTTCATGGAATTGCTACAAAATCTCCTTGAAAATACGGAACTTCCGTTGCTTACTGCATTTTTGCTCGGGCTGATGACTGCCATTAGTCCTTGTCCTCTGGCGACCAATATAACTGCAATTGGATTCATCAGTAAAGATATGGAAAGCCGGAAACAGGTTTTCATTAACGGAATCATTTATACCCTTGGTCGAAGTGTTTCCTATACCGGCATCGGTTTGTTGTTCTTTTTCGGAGCCAGTCAGTTTGAGTTTGCCGGTTTCATTCAGGAATGGGGCGAAAAAGTGATTGGCCCAATATTGATATTGATAGGTCTCATGATGTTGGGTTTTATTAATATTAATATTCCCGGTCTCGGCTCTGTTACCGATAAATTACAAGATCAATCAGGTAAAGGCTTTTGGGGTGTTTTGCTGTTGGGAATTGTTTTTGCTCTGGCTTTTTGTCCATATAGCGGGGTGCTCTATTTCGGGATGCTTATTCCCATGACTGTTTCCAGTGTAAGTGGACTTTATCTTCCTATTGTTTTTGCTTTGGGAACCGGCATTCCGGTTATTGTTTTTGCCTGGCTCATTGCATTTTCCGTAGGATCGATCGGAAGTACCTATAATAAATTAAAAACTTTTGAAATCTGGTTTCGCCGGGTCGTAGCGGTTTTATTTATTGGTGTAGGGTTGTATTATACGGTGTTGTTACTGCTGTAAAATAAGGCGCCCTTTTTTTATGGACCTTGTTCGTAAAACTACGAATAACGTAAGATTTAGAGATTGAGGTTAAGGCTGAGATTGAGTTTAACGTTTCAAAAACAAAAAACCTTTTCCGCTATCTTCTGTCCACTTTGAAGGGAAACCTCCGACACATAATTAGTAAAGACGCACGATCGTGCGTATCAACTCAGAACCCCAAAGGCTTTCTTGGGGATTTTGAGGTTTAAAAAATTTAAAAAATGGAACTCAAAAAAGAAATCAAAATATTAGGCTGGATCATCGCGATATTTCTTTTCGCCTTTTTCATGCCACTTGAAAGTGCACGTTTTCAGGAAGCTATCATGGCTACCTTCGACCTGACCAAATGGTATGCGCAGGAACATGTGATACTTTGTTTGTTGCCCGCCTTCTTTATAGCCGGGGTAATTGCTGTCTTCGTTAGTCAGGGAGCGGTGATGAAATATTTCGGTGCCAAAGCAAAAAAATGGGTGGCTTACACGGTAGCATCGGTTTCGGGCACCATTCTTGCTGTTTGCAGTTGCACAATTCTGCCGCTTTTTTCAAGTATTCATAAGCGTGGTGCAGGTTTAGGGCCTGCCGTTGCTTTTCTTTACAGTGGCCCTGCCATTAATATTCTGGCGATTATTCTTACTGCCCGCATTCTCGGTATCGAAATGGGAATTGCCCGAGTAATTGGTGCCGTAGTATTTGCAGTAGTTATTGGTTCAGCCATGTCGCTCATTTATCGCAAAGAGGAAAAAGCAAAACGGGAAGAACAATTGAATTTTCCTGATGTACCGGAAGAACGTCCCATGTGGCAGACTGCATTTCACTTTTTTACCCTGGTATTGATTTTGGTTTTTGCCAACTGGGGGAAACCCGGTGACGGCGTTACCAGTGGCGGTTTTTATTGGTTATGGGCCAATAAATGGTACATCACCTCCTTCTTTTCCGTGTTATTGGTTTTTTCGCTCATTTTTATCCTGAAGCTGAAGTGGCAGTATGTTGCCCTTGGGGTGATTGCCACTGCTGGATCAGCGTTTCTGAATACGTCGCCATTGGTGCCGATGGTTGTTGGTATTGCAGCATTGAGCATCATAACCCTTATCGATAAAAAACATGATGAAAATCGGGAATGGACCCTTTCTGCGTGGGATTTTGCCAAACAGATTATGCCTCTTCTGGCTATTGGCGTGGTTACTGCCGGTTTTTTGCTGGGCTCCACACATGATGACACAGCACTTGCAGGCATTATCCCCAATCAGTGGATTACCAATCTCGTTGGTGGCAATTCCGTTTTTTCTAACTTCTTTGCCTCCATAGTGGGAGCGTTCATGTACTTTGCCACCCTTACTGAAGTACCTATTCTTCAGGGCCTGATGGCTGCCGGAATGGGGAAAGGTCCCGCATTGGCGTTGTTGTTGGCCGGGCCATCACTTTCATTGCCCAATATGTTGGTCATTCGCGGTGTGATGGGAACACAAAAAACGTTGGTGTACGTGTTGTTGGTTGTTGTGATGGCAACTATTTCGGGAGTTGTGTTTGGTAGTATCTATTAGTTTTAGGTCGTCTTCAGTTATTGTGGATCCTCTGTGTAAATATTATTAAGTTGAAAGTTAGGAGCATAGGATTGTCTCTTGATTGAATGGATAATTCCCGGAAGGAAAGAGGGTGAACCTTTATGAAGTGTTTGCGTTTCATTAGTATAAAAATAAATTATAAAGGTCTGATGGAGCTCGGATGCAGGAACTTATAAGTTGTCTCTTGAGGCAACCGTTGCCATGCTCGTTTCATCAGTAAAAAGTATGATTATGAACGTCTGATGGAACTTGTTTTATGAAGAAGTCCTTAATTGTTCAGAATCGTTCAAAACCGGCGTGTTGCTGACTAAGATTTTTTGAAGCAAAGATGAAATCTTGAAGCATTTTCATTGTTAGTCGGTTCTTCGTTTGAAAACCATCATAATTGCGGTGATAAAAACAAGTTGTTTATGAAGTCAATTTTAGGAATATTTTTATTAGTTTTTTTCTTCATTTTTTTGTCCTGTAACACGGCCAAACAAGAATCGAATCAGACGGATAATTCGGATGTTTCAAAGGTAACTCAGGAGTCTGAAGAGGTGGAGGAGTCCCAATTAAATATGGATGTAGAGGGTGTAGCTGAACAAACTACGGACAAAAAAAGCACCGATGAGGTGATGCTCAATCCTCCGCACGGAGAACCCAATCACCGGTGCGATATTCCGGTGGGAGCCCCGCTGGATTCAGAATCAAAAACTGCAAAAAAGGAAACTGAGGTAATGTTAAATCCTCCTCATGGTGAACCCAATCATCGTTGTGATATTCCTGTGGGGGCTCCTCTCAACTCCCCCGCCGGAACAACCACCCAGCCGGCCGGAGCCACTGCTCCCGATCTTGCCAATAATCCTATGGCGCCAACTGTTGAAAACGCCAAACGTCTGAATTTACAACGAAATACATCTTCTGCTGCTCCCGCGACGGGCGAGAAACCACGTCTTAATCCTCCGCATGGTCAGCCCTGGCACAGATGCGATATTGCTGTGGGAAGTCCTTTGCCATAATTATTGTTATATGAGTACTAAGAATCAATCTATTACTATTCGATTTTTCCTTTTGGGGATAATGGTTTGTTTGCTTTTATTTGTGTCAGGTTGTGCATCATCTCGATATGGTCAAAGCCATAAATCAGCCCCATGCCCCTGTTCTCAGCGGAGATAAGTCTCCTGATAATTAAATGGTGAATATTTAATGAAAATGTGACGTATAATTACGTCTATTGAATTATTTGACGTATATTTGCGTCAAATAATTAATCTATGGTACTCGCAAAAACCAAATTATTTGATTCCGATTTACAGGATGCCTCCTTGTTTTTTAAAGCATTGGGGCATCCTGCACGCCTTCAGATATTGCGCTATCTTGCTGAAACGAAGGTGTGTATTACCGGAGATATCTCGGAAGAATTGCCGTTGAGCCGCACTACTGTAAATCAACATTTGACGGAATTAAAGAAAGCCGGACTTATTCAGGGGCATGTGAATGGTAAACACACCAATTACTGTCTGAATCCTGAGAAAGTGAGGGAGTTGAAAAGAATTGGTAAGGCATTTTTTAAAGAGATTGATGTGAACAATCTTAAGTGTGGTTGATTTTCTGCAAAGCCGAAAATCAACCGCTACCAATCCTTAAAATTCTTAAAACCCATCATTACGAACGTAATGAAGCAATCTCAATTTTTTAACCGGACACCAATGAAACGAGTATGGCAACGATTGCCTCAAAAGAACATGTATAAATTCTTGCATGCGAGTTCCATCCGACCTTAATTAATAAATTTTATACGGATGAAATGTTTTGACAAAATTCATAATGTCAGTGTAATATGGGTATTCTAACCTCTAATTTCTATAAAACTAACGGTCTATTGATAAAAAAAAGAGAGACAATATGAAAATTCTTATCCTATGTACCGGCAACAGCTGTCGTAGCCAAATGGCCCATGGCTTTATGCAGTCTTTCAATAAGGACCTGTATGTGCGGTCTGCCGGAACTGAGGCATCAGGAAAACTCAATGCCAAAGCAGTAAAAGCCATGAAAGAAATTGGCATAGATATCAGTCACCATACCTCCGACCCTGTGGAAAAGTATTTGGGAGATGAATGGGATTACGTGATTACTGTTTGTGGTGGAGCCAACGAAAACTGCCCCGTGTTTATGGGTAAAGTTGAGCATCGGCTGCACATGGGCTTTGATGATCCTTCTCACGCCACGGGGACCGATGAATTTATCTGGAGCGAATTTATTCGTGTTCGTGATGAGATAAAAGAGACTTTTCAAAAATTTTATAAGGAAGAAATTGAACCTCAGCTATGAATCCACAAGATTTAAAACTCATTGTTCAGGATAAATACGGGCAAATTGCAGAAGGGCAAAAATCATGTTGCGGCGGCGACAGTTGCTGCTCTTCTGTTGACTATACAGTTTTCAGTGAGGACTACTCATCCCAGCAAGGATATAACAAGGATGCGGACTTCGGTCTGGGCTGCGGATTGCCAACCGAGTTTGCAAAGATAAAAGAGGGCGATCATGTGTTGGATCTTGGAAGCGGGGCAGGCAACGATTGTTTTGTGGCTCGCACCCAAACAGGAGATTCCGGAAAAGTGACCGGCCTCGACTTTACCGAAGCTATGATTTCTAAAGCCGATGAGAATCTGGAGAAAACAGGTTTTAAGAACATAGAATTTGTTCAGGGAGATATAGAGCAGATCCCATTACCCGATACATCATTCGATGTTGTCATCAGCAACTGCGTCCTGAATCTGGTGCCTGACAAACAAAAGGCTTTCGCTGAAATTTTCCGGGTACTTAAACCCGGAGGTCATTTTTCAATTTCTGATGTGGTAATTGTTGGAGATCTTCCGAAAGGATTAAAAAAAGATGCTGAGATGTATGCCGGTTGTATTTCAGGAGCCATAAACAAAGATGAATACATTTCAATTGTCAGAAGTCAGGGATTCTCCGGCATTATTGTTCAGAAAGAAAAAGAAATTGTTTTGTCTGATGAAGTTCTGCTGAATCACATCAGTGCTGATGAACTGGAATCCTTTAAGCAGTCAGCATGCGGAATCTTCAGCATTACATTGTATACTGAAAGATAGTTGCTACGCAATTGCTTCTTTAGAACGATCAGAAAGGTTAAATAAACTCTTTGTTTTTGAGTGTCATGGTGTTAAAAAAGAAAAACTATGAGTACACAAAAAAGAAAAATAGGTTTCTTCGAAAAGTATCTTGCCATTTGGGTTGCCCTGGGTATTTTGGGTGGAATAGGTATTGGCCATTTTGCTGGTGATTCCATCGAAGTTATCAGCAGTCTCGAAATAGCGAAAGTCAATATTCCGGTTGCCATTCTGATATGGCTGATGATTTACCCCATGATGCTTCAGGTTGATTTTTCCAGCATTAAGAAAATCAGACAACGCCCGAAAGGAGTGGTGCTGACACTTGTTGTAAACTGGCTTATTAAGCCCTTTACCATGGCATTTTTTGCCTGGCTGTTTTTCTCCCAACTTTATCAGGCCTGGATAGAACCGGAAATGGCCGGGGAGTATATTGCAGGAGCTATAATTCTTGGGGCAGCCCCCTGTACGGCAATGGTGTTTGTATGGTCTTACCTAACTAATGGAGACCCCAATTATACACTGGTTCAGGTTTCTATCAACGATCTGATTATTCTGGTGGCTTTTGTGCCTATTGTTGGATTACTTCTGGGAATTACCAATATTTCCATCCCTTACGATACATTGGTAGCCAGTGTGTTGATTTTTGTGGTTGTTCCCCTTATAGCAGGTGTGCTAACGCAAAAAATTCTTCTGAAAAGCCATGGGCAGGAATGGTTTAAAAATGTTTTTCTGCCAAAGCTGAAACCTGTTAGTATTGTAGCACTTCTGGTGACCCTCGTGTTGCTGTTTGCTTTTCAGGGACAAAACATTGTAAATAATCCTTTAATCATTCTGTTGGCAGCTGTGCCATTGGTAATTCAGACCTATTTTATCTTTTTCATTACCTGGTTTGCCGGAAGAAAGATGAAACTTCCGCATCCGATATGTTCTCCTGCAGCTATGATTGGGGCCAGTAACTTTTTTGAACTTGCAGTAGCTGTGGCAATTTCTCTTTTTGGGTTGCAATCTCCCGCAGCCCTGGTTACCGTAGTTGGGGTATTGGTTGAGGTTCCGGTAATGTTGTCGCTGGTGGCTTTGGCCAATAAATGGAAGTATTAACCAACGATAAGCAGTGGATCCTGATCCGTTGTATATTTATGCAGTGCAATCAAATTGGCTTCGAAATAAGAACAATTTTGACATCATCCGGGTCTTGCCAGATTAATTCATAATAAATTTATTATCCTGCTCAACTGCCAGCGAAATACAAGCGTTCTCAAAATATTTGATTTGAAAATTGTTCACTTTTCCCTTTTCTGAATCTGACTGCGGGTTTTCAGTATTTCCTGGCATTGGGCATATCATGACATAAAAATCATGGAGTGAAGGTCCACGAAGTCAATTGATCAGACTAGATATTCTGAAGTGAAAAACGGTTTGTCAAAATCCATCCACAAGATATTCTTTAAGTTGAGAACTTTGTGGGTTTTTGAGTACTGCTTCCGGAGTTCCCTGTTCAATTATTTTTCCGTAGTGCATAAATACAACATTGTCGGCCAGGCGCTGCGCTTGTCTCAGAATGTGTGTTACGATCACAATTGTATAATATTTTTTTAGTTCTCGGAATCGTTCTTCAATGATTTTACTTGACACCGGATCCAGAGCAGAAGTAGGTTCATCAGCCAGAATAATTTGTGGCTTAACTGCCAATCCCCTGGCCAGACAAAGACGTTGTTGCTGACCAATGGATAAACTATCAGCAGATGAGTGAAGACGGTCTTTCACTTCTTCCCACAACCCCACTTCTTTCAGCTTTTGTTCAACGTTGTAGGCAATTAATTTTTTATCCTTCACTCCCTTCAGCTTCAGGCCATAAGCTACATTTTTAAAAATAGACACAGGCAGGGGATATGGTTTTTGTGAAAGCAGTCCCATTTTTTGTCTTAGTGCGGGGATGTTGTGATTGGAATTAAGAATATCGTCCTTTCCTATAAAGACACTCCCTGATACATCTAATTCTTTGTATAGATCGGTTAGTTTGTTAAGTGATTTCAACAATGTTGTTTTCCCACAGCCGGATGGCCCCAGTAAAACAGTAACTTTGTTTTTTGGGATTTCAAGATTGATGTTGTTAAGGATGTGGTGACTTCCCGCATGTACATTCAGGTTCTTTATGGATATTGCTGATTCTGGTTTTGTTTTCCGGATGGCTCTTGGTTCCATGAGTGTGTCGGTATTTTTTGCTGTAAGTGTGTTCATTTTCCCTTTATTTTATGTTTTCTTTTGAATAATGCTTGGCAAAATACCGGGCCGAGATGCTGATAATCAAAATGATTATAGTAAGTATAGCTGCTGCTGCATAAGCACGCTCCCTTACTGCCGGAATGGGAGAGCTGAGTTGGAAAAATATGGACAATGGTAAAGTGGCGGCAGGTTCGTCCAGATTAGTGGGAATCAGATCGGTATATCCGGCAGTAAAAAGTACGGAGGCTGCATCACCAATAGCCCTGCCAAAAGCCAAAAGGATGGCAGTAACCAATCCGGAAAACCCTTGTTTCAGAAGCACCTTAAAAGCTGTTTGTGATTTGGTGGATCCAAGGGAAAGGGCTGCTTCCTGAAGGCCTATGGGTATTGTACTGAGGGCTTCGTCAAAAGATCGGATTACAATAGGCGTAATCAAAAAGGCCACGGTTATAATACCTGCAAGTAACGAAGCGCTCATACCAAGCCATATCATTAACGTGAATCCAAAAGCACCGTAAACAATAGAGGGAACTCCCCATAGCGAATCCAGAATGTATCTGACGGTATTTTGAGTACGTTTGTAGCGGATAAGATGAGAGTTGATATAAAGGGCAGCAGGAACACCAAGGATAATGGCTATCAGTGTGGCTCCCCCTGCAATATAGAGAGAACCAACAATGGCATTTAATACCCCTCCTTCGCCGCCATAGTAATATCCTCCGGAGGGCAATTTTGTTACCATATCAAGAGTAAGGGAACTGAACCCTTTATTGAAGATGATGAAAATGATATAGCCGAGTATGCCTATCAGAGAATAGCATGCCACTCCGGTAAGTATTCTGAATACTCTTTCTTCTATAGTTTTTCGTTTCTGCATGACAGGATAATTTTGTGACTGGTTCTATACTTTTGCCGGATTGCTGGCTATTATCAGGTACCGGAATACGAGGTTGATCAGTAACACTACCACAAAGAGCACGAGTGCAGCAAACATTAGAGCCGAATCGTATAACGGAATGGAAAGCATTTCGCCGTAATTGTTGGCAATAAGTGCCGGAAGCGGGTATCCTGCTTCGAATGGATTTCCGGTAATACGGGCAATATTTCCAACGACCATCATTACCGCCAGTGTTTCTCCAAAGGCTTTGGCCATGCCCAACCCGAAAGCCGAAATAATGCCTGGCCTGCTTTTTCTGATGACAATATGCTTAATGGTTTCCCAATGAGTAGCTCCCAGTGAAAAACCTGCTTCTTTGAGACCATACGGAACCGATTTGAAAGTTTCAATCAGCATATTCAACATATATGGAATGCACATAATGGCTAAAACAATTCCTCCTGCCAAAATGGAATAACCTGACGAGTTTAACCCAAAAACCGGGGCCAGGTAGTCCCCCACGAAAGGGACTATTACCAGAATTCCCCACATGCCGTAAATCACAGAGGGAATGCCTGCCAATATGTCGATTACCGGATGCATAATCCGGATAAGGCGTGCGGAAGCAAATTCGGTAAGATAAATAGCTGCCAGTAAGCATAAAGGGGCCGAGAAAATAAATGACAAAACCGTTACATATAATGAGCTGAAAATAAATGGCCAGAAACCAAACTTTCCGCTATTGGGGGCCCAGTTATCGGAGAACAATAGATTAACTATTGAATCGGCATTCAGCAGGGGAATAGACTTGAACAGCAACGCTACTCCTATCAGGAGAGGGAAGAGGAGAATGAGTACCAGAGCTGTCAGCATCCAGTTACCGGTTATTTTTGATCGTATTTCTCTGCTATTCATTATTGAATTGATCTTGGGGTAAAATAATGGATTTTTACGCTTTTGGTAATTGTCACGTATTCTCTGATTAATTAATGTCTGTTCATAAAACACCAATTGCGAAGCAACTGGTTCTTTATGAACAGACACAGCTCTTGTTAGATATTTTTCCGACTTTATAGACGAGCACTAATTAATTGACCTGTTTCAGATAATTCTTTAGTTTGGTATCTGAAATAGGTACGTATCCGGCTGATTTTACGTAATCCTGGCCTGAAGTCAGCGTCCATTTAATAAAATCTAAAGTAGCTTGTTTTTCCGGCTTTCCTTTAGCCACAAAGTACAATTCACGGGCCGGAGGCGAGGGATAAACTCTGTCGGCAATGGCTTTTAGTGCATTGTCGAATTCTTCATAAAAGCCTTCTTCGGGGTCAATCTGACCATTTTCATTCAGGTCAATGGGAATCACTTCAATGCCGGGGTGTTTTTTGCCAGTGTTGATGTCATAGATAAAAGCTGTGTTGTTATATCCGATACCTGTTTCATCTTTGCCCACAGCTTCGGCAAGGCCCGGATCTCCATGAATCCCTACTCCTTTCAGGTCTTCCTGCTTTCCGCCCAGGTATTTGGCCCAGGTTCCGGCAGCGCCACAAGCATCAGAGCGTGTGTAAACCTGTAACTGTAAAGGTTCTGTATTCTTTAGAATCTCATTCCAGTTGGTAATGGTTCCATCAATAAATATGGCCTTAAATTCGCTTTGGGTCAATCCGCGCTGTTTTAATTGTTCGAGATACGGATGCTTGGCACTGATGGTGGGAAAAACTGCATCTTTGCAAAGCCCGACCCACCATACACCTTTGTCTTTCTCAGCCTGGGTAATTTCTCGCGAAAACATTCCCAAATCAACTGTTCCTGCAAGGGCATCCGCCATTCCTTTGCCTGCGCCACCTGCCGATATGTTAAATCGAACTTCCGGGTTTTTTTCTTTATATACCTCGGCCCACTTGATAACCAATGGGTAGAGTGCGAAAGCTCCTGAAAAGCTGAGGGTGTTTTCTTTCTCTTTTTTTGAAACACAGGCTGAAAGCAGGAGCAATAGTGTAAGACTGTATAATGCTGTTTTTTTCATGATTTCAATATTTAGTCTGGTGACAAAATTATTTGATTGCGTGATAAAATACTTCAGTCTTTTTACTTAAATATTAAGTAAGTAAAAAGACGTATTATTCAAAAATGCTGGTATCGACGGTAAGACTCACATACAAAAACTGGGGAAAAACCGGATTGCTGACTCCCTGTAATTGCTCAAAAGCATCAGTGGTCAGGTAGAATAGCCATGCCGATTTTAGAGATCCCCATTCATTAAAGTTGTATTTAAGTTCCAACTCATTTTCATATCCAAGGTATCTGTCTGTTGGCGTATTTTGGTTAGTTTCTGACAGAGAGAAAAAATGCCCGGTATTTTTTAGATTTATTTCAGGCGAAATTTTCAGATTAAGATATCCGTAGATGTCGGTCAGCCCGCCCCCATTGGTGTGTGAAGGTATGTTTCTGAAGTAATCCATGTGCCCGAAAAACCGATGACGGGCACCATACAAAACATCAAATAAGTGGTCGGTGCTTCCGTTGGCATCGTCATTGCCCGATAGATAGCTGATGCCAAGCCCCGGAGAAAGACGGCCGGTTTTAAAAGCCACATCTGCATCAAAAAGAAAAGCACTTACTTTTTGTCCTTCGCGGTTGTTTCCGTACTGGAAGTAAGCATTTGATTTTGCGTTTAATGAACTTGAGTTATAGTTGAGGTAAGCACCTGAAGTATGTCGGAAATTCAAGATGTTGGTAGTATCGGTTTCGGTTATTCCGGAAGCAATGTGCAAAAATGAGACATCAAACTTGTCAGAAAATTGATAGCCGAGCCACAAGAAGTTTAGGGATTTAATTCGGTTGGACAAATAAAGATTATCTGATGTGGTTTCTTTGAGAGAATTCCAGGAGGTTCCGGCATGCAAGTTCCATCGGTTAAGTTTCCATTTTAAAACCAAGGCATCGTAGGCCAGTCCATTTTGGTTCCAGTTGCGCTCAGCCAACAGTCTTTGGTTGTCGTAAACCAATGTCTGGCGACCTACTGAAATGCTTAATTTTTCAGAGGGCTTTAGCTCTACATATCCTTCAAATAAATCCAGTGATGCATTGTTTCCGTAAACTCCTGTTGAACTGGACAGATTTTCATCTCCCCAGACTCGTACATCCTGCGGGGAAAATTTAAGTTTCAGTTTATCCGTTTCATAAACAAATGACAGCCTCATTCTTTGGGATGCAATAACTGAAGCAATAGAACTTTCCGGAATTAATTCGCGATATCCGTTTCTCACTTCGAAGCGCGGACGGTAGTGAGCGTCAACGGTTAGCTGTGCAGTAATATTCTGCAAAGAAAGCAGAATGATGGCTAAAAAAAACCATTTTTTTCTTGCTGAAAAGAAATTGTTCATAGTTAATATAATTTGTTTTCAGCAAAAGTAGGGGGTTACGGACCTACAAAAAACAGTGTTTTTACTTAAATCCGTTTTACGTATTAACACGTATGTCTCTTGATGATAGTCTTTTATGGCAAGCTGCCGCAGGGGGCATATAACAAGATACTATTAGATCAATCCCCAGGTATCTGCTCCCCATGTTAACAAAAATGCTATGCAAAAAGCAATTAGTGGAGCTACAACCCACATAATGAAAAAACGATTTACTTCGGTTTTGAGGAATATGTTTTTGAATCCGAGCTTTGCTACACCAATGCCTATTATTGCCGCCACATTGAGTTGAATCAGAGATGTTGGAATACCTTTCAGAAGAGAGGCAGTCAGGAGTAAGGAAGCAGAAATGAAAGCAATGATGACAGCTTCTACTTTTCCGAACAGGACAATTTCTTTTCCCGTATTCTGAAGAATTTTTTTGCCAAAAATTGAGCTTCCAATTCCAAAACTCGGAGCTACAATGAGAGTAGAGAGTATAAGCACCTGCAGAAAATAGGAGTCATTTATGTTCAGTTCATTTACCGCCATCATGGCTATGGGGCCTGCAGCATTTGCCACATTGTTGGTTCCGATCGAGAAAGCCACATACATAGACATAGCGATTATACCACCTTTAAACATATAATGATCGTTGAGTTTCTTCGACATGGTATATCCTCTTTTCCTAATGGGTTTGTAGATGTATTTACCTATCAGAAAAGAAAGGCCGAAGGATAATACAGGCATAATAAACCAGGTAGGAAGAACATCATAAACCAGCTTGTGGGTATTGAGGGAGTTGAAGTAAACTGCCGGGGCAATAACTGCTAACACTGTGGCCTGACTTGTTGATTGAGGTATGCCAAACAAATTGGCTATTAAAAGAGCAAACGCTACGGAGATTAGGATTACGGAGACAATGGTGAAAGTCATCATTTCGGGATCCAACAATCCCTTGCCTATGGTATGAGCAGTGTTTTTGCCGCCTACTATTGCCCCAATGAATACCATCACCCCGAAAAGCCCGGGAATGGCGCTTTGCTTTATCAGATTCGTTCCGTATGCTGCCGAAAAAGCAGGAGCAGTACCGCTTCCTCCCATGGTGATGGCAAGAAACATAGCTATTACGAAAGGAATCAGAAAAGGGATCAGCATGATTGGTAGTTTTATGATTTGAACTTGCAAAATTCGCACAAAAACGTATGCAAAAAAACCGCATAAAGGCGTAAAACGCATACGTCTTTATGCGTAGTTTTATATTTCAAATATTTTGTTTTTTATGGCGTAAACTACCATTTGTGCTGTGTTGGAAGAATGTGTCTTGACCAAAATATTTTCACGGTGTTTGTCAATGGTTCTTTTGCTTATATTGAGCTGCTCGGCTATTGCGCTATTGGAAAGGCCTTTGCATATATTAAAGAGGACTTCTATTTCTCTTTCTGTAAGGCCGCTGTTTCTGGGACCATTTTGTTTTTTATTTATGTTCTGGATGATTCCGGATAGTATTTCTGCCGAGAAAAAATTATTTCCTTCAGCCACTTCTATAATTGCTTGTTTGACATCTTCAAGCTTTGAATTTTTCAATAGAAAACCACTGGCCCCCGCATCAATCATTCCGGTGTAATAATTTTCATTTCCGTACATGGAGAGTGCTATTACTTTCCATTCGGGGCTTTTTTGCATGCACTTTTCGGTGGCTTGAATACCATTAATGCCGGAAAGTTCGATATCCATAAGAACAATTCCAGGTTTTTGGTCTTTTATCATTTCTAAAAAGGTTTCTCCACTTTCAGCTTCACGGATTTCGGTCACAAAATCCCATTCTGAAAGCAAAAACCGCAAACCTTCTCGGAACAACTGGTGATCATCTACAATGTACAGAATCATAGTGGTATATTAATTTTCATATAGAATCCATTATTTTTTTTACTGAAAATATTCACTTTGCCATCGAGCGACTTTACTCTTGAGCTGATGTTGGCCAACCCGTTTCCGGTTGCTTTGGTCTCAGGATCAAATCCATAACCATTGTCACTATAATGTATCTCGAGTTTTCGTAAATGATGAAAAACTCCAACAGTTATTTTTGAAGCCTTTGCATGTTTGAGCGTGTTGTTGATGAGCTCGCAAATAATACGATAAATTATGACTTCCGTATTTTTTGAAAGTTCTTTGGGGATGGAATATTTTTCAAGCTCTAAAACAGGTTTTTGCGAAACGGCTATGGAATTGTAAAATGAGAGAAGGGCCTTTTTGAGGCCAAAAGCTTCCAGCAGATGAGGACTCAGATTGTTAGATATCTCTCTGACTGCAGTAACAGCATGGTCTATAGAAGTTTCTGTTCTGCTAACGATTAGTTTGTTCTTTTGGCCAATGTTTTCCTTATCGATAGCTGAGAATGCCATTTTTATTGAAGAGAGAATAGGTCCCAGTCCATCATGCAGCTCCCTGGAAAATAAAGCCCGCTCTTTTTCCTCTGTATTAATAATGGCTGATAACACCTTTGCTTCACTTTGTTTTCTCAGTTTATCTATTTCTTCCTGAAGGTTGAAAATTCGTCTGATGTAGAACGAGGCAATAAACATAAGCAGAGAAATGATAACAGCTGTCCAACTGTTAAAGTAATCTACCCGCGTTGGCTCAGGAGTTGCAGCAAAAGTCATTAATTCGTTTCCCCGACGTATGGCCATTAGAAAAAATGCAATGGAAATACTTATCCAGGAAACATTAAAACGTGTTTTCTTGATGAGTCCAAGTGTTTTGAAGAATGCTCCAAACTGGAGGAGAACGGATAATAAAAGTGCCGTCTGAATAATCATGGTGTAAGTATTAAAAGATGCATCTTCAAGTTTAATGACAGGTATTAGAATTAATACTCCGTTATACTTTTACAAATAGTTGATAAATAATCAGTTGTAAAACCAGGGCGGCAAACAGCAACTCTCTCATAATAAATGCTTTGCGTCATTGCGCCTCTGCGTTTAAGCTTTTTTTAACGGACTATTGAGAATAATAAAATGCTTAAAAACTGGTGAAAAAATAAGTTTTTTCCTTTAAGAAAGTTCGCTGAAGCATTGATTTTTTTCAAATTACGTCTTTTAACGTATTGTTGAATATGTGTTTTGACGGTTTTACCATTCAATTGAAAGACTCAAATTTGCATTATGAGAACAATGATGCAAAAATTAAGGGAAGATGTTCGTCTGAAAGAGGGGCTTAATGCATGTATGGGCTGTGGAATTTGTACTGCTGTATGCCCTGCTGCAGAATATTTCGAGTACGATCCGAGAAGCATTGTGGTAACTGTGCAATCGGGTAATGAGGAGAAAATCCGGAAACTCATCGAAAGTGATACCATCTGGATGTGCGGTCAATGTATGTCTTGTAAACCCAGATGTCCGCGAAATAATTGCCCGGGTTTGATTATTAGTGTTTTGCGCAGGGTGTCCCAAGAGACCGGGGCATTTGTGAAAAGTCGTCTGGGCCGTCAGCAATATCTTATTCTAAAAACCATTGGCACTAACATTCTGGAAACAGGATATTGCGTTTATCCGGCATCAGTTGTACCTGAAACTCACCCCGAACAAGGGGATGTTTGGAAATGGATATATGACAACAAGGAGGCAGTCTATGAGCGTGTAGGGGCTAATCTTGACAAGGAAGGGCCCGGGGCTATGCGGAAAATTGGGCGTGAAAATTTAGATGAACTGGAACGCGTTTTTGCCGAAAGTGGTGGTCAGACTCTTTTTACTTCAATCGTTGAATATAGCCGGGCTTATGCCAAAGAATCAGGTTTTGTAGATGCTAACGGACAACCAGATATGGAAAAATATACCGATTTTTTACTCAATGAAGATAACGATGAAAAATAGTCAGGTGAATGTAACTAAGGAAATAGCAGATGACAACTATTTTTATTTGCGGAGTTGCATCCGTCAGAATTTTTTTCCCGGAGCCGAGAATGTTTTTCTCGATATTCTGAAAAATAAGCTAGGTAAAAACATCATTGACAATGCGAACCACACATCTTGTACTGGCATAGGTTATCATTCTGATATAGTGCCTTATGAGACTTATCAGACTATGGTTGCCCGGCAATTTGCCCTTATGACTGAGCATGGCTTTAGAAATGCAGCTGTTTCCTGTATTACTTCCTATGGAGGCTATCATGAAGTACTTGAAACCTGGAAAGAATTTCCGGAAGAGGAGGCCAAGGCCCGTAAGAACCTAAAAAATGCCACCGGACGGTGTTTTGAAATTCCGGAGAATATTTCTCATTCGTGTGATATTATTTATAGGTTCAGACATGACATTGCTGAGCTTGCCAAATACAAATTAATCAATAAACAGACTGGTAAACCGCTCCGAATCGTGGACCACATCGGGTGTCATTATGCAAAGATTTTTCCCGACAAGGGGGTTGGAGGGGCCGAGAAAAATACGGTTTTGTCGGCTGTTGTGGAAGCCTGGGGCGGTGAGTCAGTCGATTATCCGGAGCGTCGTCACTGTTGCGGCTTTGGATTTAGACATTACTTGGTGAAAAATAACCGAAGTTATTCCATTTCCAATTCAAAAAAGAAATTTGAAAGTATGGAGCCTTATTGCCCGGATATGATAGTTACCAACTGTCCCGGTTGCAACATGTTTCTGGACAAGTGGCAGTATGCCCTGGCTAAAATTGAAGGGAAAACATACAGTGGTGATAAAAATGGAATTCCCGTTTTGTCTTCTGAGGAATTGGCTGCTCTGGTTCTGGGCTATAATCCCTGGGATATCGGATTGCAAATGCATCAGGTTGATGTTGAACCTTTACTTGAGAAAATTGGGTTTGATTATAATCCTGATGAAAAGTATCTCGATGCAAACGGAAATTTTATGGGAAAACCTGAGTTTATTGGGTGTCTGGATTGATTAATATAAGAATTGTTAGGCTATATGAAATGGGTAAAAAGATCCATTTCTGTGTTGTTCGTATTTTTTGTGTTAAGAGACTGATTGGTAAATTTAAATGTTGTTTTTTAGTTGTGTCTGCCCTCACTTTTGTTAGAAAAAAACTATAACAACCGATTGCAATTTATGATTGATAAAAAACATATTGCCATTATAGGGGGCGGTATCGCCGGGCAAGAGGCTGCGTCCGTTTTGACAGGACTCGGGTATAAAGTCACGATTTTGGAAAAGAATGAAAGAATGGGAGGTATGCTCAATAAATGGAGTAAACTTTTTCCTGATTTTTCATCTTCACAACTGGTTTTAGATGCCGTGAAGGTTGCCACAGATAAGAACCTGAATGTGATTTGTAATGCTGATATTTTTTCTGTTCAAAAAGAAAACGGCCGGTTTAAATTATCGGATAATTCCAGCCTGGACGTTTATGCAGATGCGGTGATAATGTCAACGGGGTATAATTTATTTGATGCGACACTGAAAGAAGAATACGGATACGGTGTTTTTGAAAATGTAATAACATCGGCTGATTTTGAAAAAGTACATAAGTCGGGCGAGAAGCTGACCACTGCTGACGGGAAGGCTCCCCGGCGGGTTGCTTTTATTCATTGTGTCGGATCCCGTGATGCAAAGACGGGCAATACTTATTGTTCCAAAGTATGTTGTATTACCGGCGTTAAACAGGCTATTGAAGTTACTCAGATGTGGCCGGAATGTGAAGTCTTCAATTTTTATATGGATTTGCGTTTGTACGGCTCTAAATATGATGCTCTTTATCTGGAGGCTCAAAAACATCACAAAATTCAGTTTATTCGGGGACGATTGTCTGAAGTGTCAGAGAGACAGGGTAAAGAACTTCAGCTAAAAGCCGAAGATACACTTCAGGGGCGACCTTTGAGAATGAAAACGGATATAGTAGTCTTGTTGATTGGAATGGAGGCCTGCAAACAAAACGAGGATCTGTGCCGGGATAATGCTTTGGAACTTGATGAAAACCGGTTTTTTAAATCGAAGAATATTTATAATCATCGGAATAGTAGTACGCAGTCCGGGGTTTTTCTGGCCGGAAGCTGCATTTGTCCTATGTCCGTAAATGAAAGTCTCGAAAGTGCCCGGTCGGCTGCAATGTTAGTCGATAAATCATTAAAAGTACAGGAGAGATGAGCCAATTTGATTTTTTGCAGCCAAAATCACGACAGATTGAAATAGAACAATTTGACGACCGGATTTTGACTTATGTGCTTGAAAGAGAACAGTCTTTTTTGACGTGTATATCATGTGGGGGATGTACGGCTACATGTAGTGCAGGAAATCTCACGAGTTTCAATGTTCGGAAAATAGGACTTTCTCTCAGACGTGGCAATATAAACGACCTGTCCGACGAAGTCCAGAAATGTATGTTTTGCGGAAAGTGCACGCTTGTTTGTCCGCGCGATATCAATATTCGCAATGTAGTGTTGTTGATTAAAAAAGGCATTGCCCAACTTGAAACTGAAAAAACATTATAGAACCAGTGGAAAATATTATCAGCATACCTTTTCTTATTGGGATAGGCTATCTTTTTGTGGTATTGACTTTCCGATGCATTAAATGGATTGTGGGTCTTTCTAAGTTTGATAAGATTCGTCTTTTTAAGTCGATTAGAAGCAGGCGCTTGTTTCAATCCATAAAAGAGACGTTTATGGAAGCATTGTTGCACAGAAAGATATTTCGCAAAAATCCGGTTTTAGGCTATATGCACATGAGTCTGGCCTTTGGCTGGTTTCTTCTTATTGTCGTAGGGCATTTGGAAACTATGATTGCAGAACATTCTTTGTTTGTCCCCTTTCATAAGGCTGTGTTTTTTAGGTATTACGAAGGTTTCGATGAATTTTTCCTTTCCGGATTGTTTTCTTTTTTAATGGATTTTCTATTGCTTTTTGTGTTGTCGGGCTTAATGTTTGCCATCGTAAAACGCTTCAGAAAGAAATTGTTTGGGCTCAGACGAACCACTCATTTAAAATCGGGTGATAAGATTGCATTGACGTCCCTTTGGTTGATATTTCCCTTGCGTCTTTTGGCCGAGAGCACATCAGCCGCTGTTTACCACAACGGTGGATTTTTGACCTCAGGGGTGGGGGCGGCAATTGACTTTATCGGAAATCCTGCAATCTTCTATTACCCTTTGTGGATGGCTTATTCACTGTCGCTTGGGTTCTTTTTTGTTGCTTTGCCCAATAGCCGGTATATGCACATCCCCACCGAGGTAGTTTTTATTTTTCTTCGTGTTGCGGGCATCAGGCTGAAGAAGCAAAACGATTCCTATACTGATGTACAGGTTTTTTCCTGTTCCCGCTGCGGTATTTGTCTGGATAAATGTCAGCTTTCAGTAGCAGGAATTGATGATTCCCAGTCGGTTTATTTGTTAAAAAATATCCGGAATAAAAACCTGAGCGACGAGAAGCTCTTTAACTGTCTGATGTGTGGAAGATGCCAGGTAGATTGTCCGGTGGGAATTGAAACGATTGAATTGAGAACCGTTCAGCGTATTGAATCTACTCGGGAATATAATTCATCGTACGATTATCTGATTCAGGAAGTCGCTACGAAGGCTGATGTGGTTTATTTTGCGGGCTGTATGACTCACCTCACGCCGCGGGTTATTTCTTCCATGAAAAAGATATTCGCTACAGCAGAAGAGGATGTCTGGTTTATGGATGAAGTAAAAGCCCCCTGTTGTGGGCGACCACTGATGCTTGCCGGACAATACGAAGCTGCCAGGAAGTTAATAGAAAACAACAGCAGGATGATTCTGGACTCTGGCGCTCATACGTTGGTTGTTTCATGCCCTATTTGTTACAAGGTATTTAAGGAGGATTATAAGTTGCCGGATGTGGAAGTCGTTTTTCACGCGCAATATATTTACGATTTAATCCATTCTGGAAAACTTTCTGTCGACACCAGTAACCAAAGGATGGTCTATCACGATCCATGTGAATTGGGACGTGGTATGGGGATGTATGAGACTCCACGCAAATTGTTGGGGCGTATTGGGGAAGTTGTCCACATGAAAGATGAAAAGGAATATGCTTTTTGTTGTGGGGGAAGTCTTGGGAATTTGAAAATTAGTGAAGATAAAAGAAAATTGTTGCGCGATCAGGCCCTTGTTACCTATGAAGGGTTTTCTCCGGATATATTGGTTACTGCTTGTCCCAAATGCAAAAAGACTTTTGCTGCTGGCAGGAAATTAAAGGTCTTCGATTTGGCAGAAATTGTGGCTGGTGCTATTTGTGTAGATTCTTTATCGAAGGAAAAAGAAATTTTGGAAAAGCAAGAGGCTGATTGTTATGCTGTTGAAGGCCTTTAAAGTGATTCGTTTATTGTGAAGTAGTCTGTTCTTTTTTAAGGCAGTACTATCAGCACAATACCTTAAGTTAATTATATTCAAAGAAAAGTATTGTCGTCAAAAGTTTATTGGGTATTTTTGTATAATCATTATTGTAATAACCAACCAATCCTGCATTTTTCATATATGAACTTTGGTGGAGTTCGAATATTGTTGTAAAACAAGAGTGATTACTAAATCAGAATAGAGAATCCTTCGCTATTTGCGATTTTAATTGTTTGCTCTTGTTGGTGTTTCCATTTTCTTGGGTGTCTTTTTGCATAAAGTCATGAATAGAGCAGGATAAATTTGGTGGTTTTAGTTTTAAGGGAAAAGATGATTAATAATATCCGGCATTCCTTCGATCAATATAGAATTCTTAAATATGTGGTCAAGTGGTTTATTTTGGCCATACCGGTGGCTGTTGTCTCAGGCTCCCTGGTAGCATTGTTCCTTTTTTTGCTTGAAAAAGCTACCCATCTACGTTGGGAGCATGAATGGCTGATCTATCTGTTGCCAGTTGCCGGGATACTTATTGTTGCACTTTATCGGTTTAAGGGGAAGAATGCTGAAGCCGGAAACAATCTGGTGATGGATGAGATTCACAAACCGGGAGGGGGCATTCCTGTTCGAATGGCTCCTTTTGTGCTGATTACAACGGTTGTTACGCACTTATTTGGCGGGTCAGCGGGACGTGAGGGGACTGCCATTCAGATTGGTGGGAGTATGGCCCACTGGTTGGGTAAAATTTTCAAATTGAATCAGGCTGATTTCCGGATTTTGTTAATCTCAGGGATGGCTGCGGGTTTTGGCGGGGTGTTTGGTACTCCCGTAGCCGGAACCATTTTTGCACTTGAAGTAATGGCTATCGGACGTATAAAGTATGATGCATTGCTGCCTGCTTTTTTTGCCTCGGTGATGTCACATATCGTCTGTACCGCTTATGGCATTACACATACACACTATCAGATTGATTTTCATGAGACTGTTGCATCCGGATCTTCCTTTCTGCATTTTGATTTATCTCTCTTATTCTGGGTGATGCTGGCCGGTGTCTTTTTCGGATTGGCAAGTTTTGGTTTCTCTGAATTGTCTCACCAGATAAAACATTTTGCCAACAAGTATATTCAAAAGAAGTTTTTAATTCCGGTGGTTGGAGCTGCCCTTGTTTTGGGAATCTCATTTTTGTTGGGAACGCGCGACTATCTTGGATTGGGTGTTTATTCTGCCGACGGGGAGGGTGTTTCCATTGTTAATTCATTTAAAGCCGGAGGTGCCGATACCTTCAGTTGGCTTTGGAAGCTTCTGCTGACAGCCATCACCCTGAGTACCGGATTTAAAGGTGGAGAGGTAACTCCTTTGTTTTTTATCGGAGCTACCTTGGGCAATACCATTGCCATGGTAACAGGGAATCCGGTTCCGTTGTTTGCTGCCATTGGGTTTATTGCTGTTTTCGCCGGCGCTACGAACACTCCACTGGCCTGCACCATAATGGGAGTGGAGTTGTTTGGAGGTGAGCACATTCTTTATTTTGCCGTGGCTACCTTTGTGGCCTATTATTTCAGTGGGCACTCCGGAATTTACAGTTCGCAAAGAATAGATGTTTCCAAGGGAGATATTGATTCTTCCATTGAACGGGGTAGTACCTTAAAGAGTGCCCGAAAGAGTAAAGAGAACCGACAGTAATGATATTGCCTGAAAGAATTGGTGATAAATGCGGGTGTTGCGAGCTTCTTTTAGTCAGTGGGAAGCAATCTTAATTTGTAAAGCGGACACCAATGGTTGTCAATAAGGAAACCTTGATTTAATTGATGTTTTAGTCTCTATTTTTTCTACTTTTTTCTGATCTGAGCGTATTCTTTTTGTAAGTTTTAATGTGCTTTAGGATAGTGTTTTAGTTGATTGTGAAGTGGGTTTGAGAAGGATCAAATCTCTCTGAATAACTACTTTTTGGGCCTGAACTATTTTTCTTCGTACATTTCCCTTTATCTTGCCAAACACAAAAACACATACAAATAAAAACTACTATGAAAACTATTAAACTGGTATCTCTTATGCTTCTGTTTGCTATTGCTGCAAGTGGTCAGGAGAAAAAAGCCATCTATCTTGACGAAAACCAACCCATTGAGGAACGCGTGGAAGATGCGCTTTCACGTATGACACTGGATGAAAAAATTGCCATTATTCATGCGCAATCGAAATTTAGTTCACCCGGAGTCGCCCGACTGGGAATTCCTGAGCTGTGGATGACTGACGGTCCGCACGGCATTCGTCCCGAGGTGCTTTGGGATGAATGGGAACAGGCCGGCTGGACCAACGACTCCTGTATTGCATTTCCGGCACTTACGTGTCTTGCTTCAACCTGGAATGAGGATTTATCGTTGCTGTATGGACAATCAATTGGCGAAGAAGCCCGTTACCGTGAAAAAGATGTATTGTTGGGACCCGGAATAAACATTTACCGTTCACCGCTCAATGGTCGAAACTTTGAATATATGGGTGAAGATCCTTATCTGGCCTCAAAAATGGTCGTTCCTTACATCAAGGGAGTTCAGCAAAATGGAGTTGCCGCCTGTGTAAAACATTATGCTTTGAACAATCAGGAAACTGATCGTCATACCATTAATGTCAATGTGGATGATCGTGCTTTGTACGAAATATACCTTCCCGCTTTTAAAGCTGCTGTTCAGGAAGGAGACGCCTGGGCCATTATGGGCTCTTACAACCGTTATCAAAATCAGCAGGGATGTCACAATGAGCGCCTGCTTGTTGAAATTCTCCGCAATGAATGGGGCTTCGATGGTGCCGTGGTTTCTGACTGGGGTGGTGTGCACAATACCATGGAGGCCATTAAGAACGGGCTGGATCTTGAGTTTGGTACATGGACAGATGGATTGACCATGGGAGCTACCAACTCTTACGACAATTATCATCTTGCAAATCCTTACCGCGATTTGATTAAAATGGGAGAGGTTGGAACCGAAGAACTGGATCAAAAAGTTCGCAATGTATTACGTCTGAATTTCCGTACAGCCATGAACCGCAATAAACCCTGGGGGTCAATGGGAAGTCCTGCACATGCTGCTGCTGCAAAGAAAATTGCTGAAGAGGGAATTGTTTTACTGAAAAATGATAAAAACACCCTGCCTATCGACTTAAATAAAACCGATAAAATTGCTGTTATTGGAGAGAATGCTATTAAAATGATGACCGTGGGTGGAGGAAGTTCTTCGCTGAAGGCTTTATATGAAATTTCTCCATTGGATGGTATCAGAAATCGTGTAGGCGATGCTGCAGAGGTCGTTTATGCACGCGGATATGTGGGAGATGCCAGCGGGAGCTACAACGGGGTGGTTACCGGGCAGGATTTAGAGGATGATCGTTCGTCTGAGGAATTGACTCAAGAAGCCCTTGAGGTTGCTAAAGACGCTGACGTGGTGATCTTTGTCGGAGGTCTGAATAAGAGCCAGAATCAGGATAGTGAAGGCGCCGACCGCCTGAGCCTGGATTTGCCATACAATCAGGATGAATTGATTCAAAAACTGGCTGTTACGAATAAAAATCTGGTGGTTGTAAACATTTCAGGAAATGCAGTGGCCATGCCCTGGGTAAATGAAGTTCCGGCTATAGTACAGGGATGGTTCCTGGGCTCAGAGACCGGAAATGCTTTGGCTTCAGTATTGGTTGGTGATGCTAATCCTTCAGGTAAACTGCCTTTTACTTTCCCTGTGGAACTGACGGACAATTCGGCTCATTCTATTGGTGAATTTCCCGGAGAAGGCGGGCAGGTGCATTACAAAGAGAGCATTTTCGTGGGATACAGATGGCAAGAGAAGGAAAACATTGAACCACTTTTTAGCTTCGGGCATGGATTGAGTTATACTACTTTTAAATATGGAAAAGTTTCTGCTGATAAAAACGAGATGACTCCTGATGGAAAAATAACTTTCACTGTAGATGTAACAAATTCCGGTAAACGCCAAGGAGCTGAAATTGTGCAGTTGTATATCCGTGATGTGAAATCTTCTTTGCCTCGTCCCGTGAAGGAGTTGAAAGCCTTTGAGAAGGTAACTTTGCAACCCGGAGAAACAAAAACTGTTACTTTCACCATCGATAAATCTGCTCTGAGCTTTTTCGATGCTGAAAAGCACGAGTGGATTGCGGAATCAGGTGATTTTGAAGCTATTGTTGGGGCTTCGGCGTCTGATGTTAAAGGGAAAACAGCGTTTGTATTGAAGTAAAATATCATCGATAATTTAATCATTGGTGTTATATTTACACACTCAAACTAAAAAACTAATAAAACCATGAAACGAATTTTAATTCTATTGCTTGCTGTAGTGTTTTTACAGGCTTGCACAACCTCCGCTCAGAAGGGTGCAGAACCTGCTATTGCGCAAGATGCAGAGATTGAGAAAAAAGTGGAGGCATTGCTTAGTGAAATGACTCTCGAAGAGAAAATCGGGCAAATGACCCAATTGACCATTGACGTGTTGGGCGTTCCCGGTTCTGCTTATCAGGGTGACTTCCAGATTAGCGAAGCTATGTTGGATACCGTTATCGGAATATATAAGGTCGGATCTATTCTCAATACTCCCGGAACAACTGCTCAGACTCGTGAAAAGTGGCATGAGATCATCAGTAAAATTCAGGATAAATCCATGGAGGTGATGGGAATTCCTACCCTTTATGGTCTCGATCAGATTCACGGATCTACCTATATTTTAGATGGAACCATGTTCCCTCAGACACTGAATATGGGAGCTACCTTTAACCGGTCATTGGTTCGCAGAGGCGGAGAAATCACAGCTTACGAAACCAAAGCAGGTAGTGTACCCTGGACTTTTGCGCCAACGGTTGACCTTGGTCGCGATGCCCGCTGGCCACGTATGTGGGAGAATTTTGGTGAAGATGCTTATGTCAATGCAGAAATGGGACGTGAAGCCGTGCTTGGCCATCAGGGTGAAAACCCCAATGAGATTGGTAAGGAACAGATTGCTGTTTGTATGAAACATTATATGGGATATGGTGCTCCTTTTTCAGGAAAGGACCGTACGCCCTCTATTATCAGTGAACGTCAGTTGCGTGAGAAGCATTTTGCTCCTTTTTTGGAGGCCATCCGCGCCGGAGCTTTATCTGTAATGGGTAATTCCGGTTCTGTAAACGGTATGCCGGTGCATGCCAGTCATGAACTCCTCACAGAGTGGTTGAAGGAGGATCTGAACTGGGATGGAATGATTGTGACTGATTGGGCTGATATCAACAACCTCTACACCAGGGAGAAAATTGCCAAAGATAAAAAAGAAGCCATCAAACTGGCGATCAATGCCGGCATTGATATGGCTATGGAACCTTACAGCTGGGATTACTGCGTGTTGTTGAAAGAGTTGGTGGAAGAAGGAGAAGTGAAAATGAGCCGCATTGATGATGCTGTTCGTCGTGTATTGCGCATGAAGTATCGTTTGGGGCTTTTTGAAACTCCTGTTTACGAGGTGGAGGATTTCCCCTTGTTTGGTGGAGAAGAGTTTGGAAAAGCTGCTTTGCAGGCTGCCGAAGAGTCAATTGTGTTGCTTAAAAACGAGAAAGATGTTTTGCCTTTGGCGGACGAAAAGAAAATTCTGGTTACCGGTCCTAATGCCAATTCTATGCGTACCTTGAATGGCGGATGGTCATATACATGGCAGGGTACAGGTGCTGATAAATTTGCTGCCAAACACAATACCATCCAGGAGGCTTTTAAAGCTAAATTTGGAAGCAATAATGTGGTTTATGAACCCGGTGTAACTTACAATAATGATGGTCAGTACTGGGAAGAGAATGAGCCTGAAATTGAAAAGGCTGTTGCTGCTGCCCGCGGGGTAGATGTGATTTTTGCCTGTATTGGTGAGAACTCTTATTGCGAGACTCCCGGGAATCTGACTGATCTTACTTTGTCTGAAAATCAGCGCAATCTTGTTAAAGCCCTTAGCAAAACAGGTAAGCCAATTGTGTTGGTAATCAACAGTGGTCGCCCCCGTGTTATTAGTGACATTGAGCCATTGGCTGATGCTGTGATAGATGTGATGCTGCCCGGTAATTTTGGTGGTGATGCCCTCGCCAACCTGGTTAGTGGTGATGTGAATTTCAGTGGTAAGCTTCCATTTTCATATCCCAAAGCCGTTAATTCTTTGGGTAGCTATGATTACAAGCCTAGCGAGCAAACCGGAACCATGGAAGGTGCCTACAACTACAACTCTCAGATGTCATTTCAATGGGCATTTGGTTATGGTTTGAGCTACACCGATTTCGATTACAGCAATCTATCAGTTGATAAATCTTCCTTTACTGCCGGAGATGAGCTGACATTTACTGTGGATGTGACCAATACCGGTGATGTTGCAGGTAAAGAAAGTGTACTGCTGTTTAGCAGCGATCTGGTGGCTTCATTGACGCCTGATGTACGCCGTCTGCGCAATTTTGAAAAAGTAGAAATTCAACCCGGAGAAACAAAAACGGTTACTATGACTCTTAAAGGTTCGGACCTTGCTTTTGTGGGGTCTGACGGAAAGTGGGTTCTGGAAGAAGGAGATTTCAAAGTTCAGGTTGGCGATGAAGTCCTGGACATTGTTTGTGCCGAGACTAAAAAATGGGAAACTCCCAATATTTAATAAGATTGCACAATATGAGATAAAAACGGGATTGTCCATTCGGGCACTCCCGTTTTTTTTGAGAGAGAAATGATCTGGAATCTGATTTGTTTTTATTTCTTTCTAACCGGGATAGGGAATAAACTCTGTTTCTCCCGGTACCCTTGGGAAAACTTGTTTTATCCACTCTTCTTTGGCTTGCTTTAATCGGTCTTTACTCGAGGAGACAAAATTCCAGTCGATGTAATGTTCTTCCGGGAGGGGAGTGCCGCCAAAAATGTAAACAGTTGAATTTTCTCCCATTTCAAATTCACAAACACTGCTGTCTTTTGCAATTAATAATTGTTTGGACTCGTATGCTTGCCCTTCGCTTTTGATACCTCCTTTCAGAATATAGATACCGCTTTCGCCATACAAATCTTTGCCAGGTGAGACTTTTTGAGGATATTTGCTTTTGATTTCTACCATGTAGAGATTGCTAAAAGCCGGCACGGGTGATTTTTGTCCAAATGCTTCTCCTGCAATCAGTCTGAATTGTAACCCATCTTGTTCCCATTCCGGTATTTTATCTGCTTCGATGTGTGTAAAAGATGGTTCGATTTCCTCCTCCTCTTTTGGCAAAGCTACCCATATTTGCAGTCCGTGGAGACTCTTGTGTTCGTTACGCAGATTGTCAGGGGTTCGTTCGGAATGTACGACACCTTTCCCTGCGGTCATCCAATTGACTGCCCCCGGTTTTATTTCAACTTCATTTCCTAAGCTGTCGCGGTGCATGATGGCACCTTCGAAGAGGTAGGTAAGGGTGGAAAGTCCGATGTGTGGATGGGGTAATACATCCAGATTTTGGTTCTCATTCATTTTGGCTGGTCCCATGTGGTCTATAAATACGAATGGACCTACAGCTCGTTTCCGGCGAAAGGGAAGGAGTCTTCCTACTAAAAAGTTGCCTATGTCTGCTGCTCTTTCTTCTATAATCAGGTTATTTACTGACATAATGTTTTTGTTCTAAAAGATTTTATGAGTTCTGAAGATAGTAATTTGTTTGTTAAAAAAACAAAAATTCATAAATAGATGTTGCAACAAATAAAGTTAAAACATATATTTGCAGTGTAATTGAATTTTAAAAAAGTAAATACGTTGATATGGAAACAAGAAAACTTTTTAGCGAACGACGTTCAGTCAATAATTTTGACAAGTCAAAATCACTCTCGCAAGAGCAGGTTAAAGAGATTGTTGACCTGGCAGTGATGGCTCCTTCGGCTTTTAATCTTCAACCATGGAGGCTTGTGATGGTTCAGAGCGATGAGAATAAAACCAAGCTTTATGAATTGGCCAATAATCAGGAAAAGATTCTTCAGGCCCCTGTTACCTTTATTGTTGTTGGAAATAAAGAAGGATACAATAATGAAAATCCGGTATGGGAGGAAATGCTTCAATCGGTTGGTGGCAGAGAAGAAATCGTTGAAGGAGCCAAGCAGGCTGCACAGTTTCTCTATGGAACCAGTGAGGAGCGTAAGTTAAAGTTCGCAGAAAGCAACGCAGGGTTATTGGCCATGTCGTTGATGATCGCAGCCAAAGAATACGGTGTGGACTCGCATCCAATGAGCGGACTTGATTTTGACGGCGTTCATAAAGCTTTTGGACTGAAAGATAGTGAGGAGGTGGTCATGGCTATTGCATTGGGTTATGCTGATGATTCCCAAAAGCTTTATCCCCGTCGCCCCAGAAGGTCGTTCGATGATATCGTGACCGTATTTTGAGATTTGAAAATAATTATGTCTTAAATATATATTTTTAACCTACTGACTGACCTGATTTGGGCTGACTTTGGCAGGTAAGCCTAAAAACCAGGTTGTTTTATCGTAAAATCGTCTCTGTTTGAATCTCGTGCGTGCAGCAAGCGAGATGAGTTTTGGCGATTACGAAAAAAGAACCGTAGTTTTTAGAGCGAAAGCTGGCTCAGTCTTGAATTATTGCGTTTAGTGAGAACAATATCAAGCTTGCTTGAATATTGTCGAGCGTAGCAATAATCATGTTCATAATTTCTTTGTCCCGAAATAGGTTTTTGTTGGTTTTGGAAAACAAAACCTTACAAAACCATAATCGGGATCAGGGTTTAAGGGATGAAATCCCTATTGGGATAATATTTGGGGCACTATTGATTTGATAAACAAGTTTTTTAATTGAAAATTTTATCGTGATGAAGAAGTTATTGTTTGTTTTTATAATAGGAATTTCATTTGCATTAAATGTTGATGCTCAGGAAACCAAAGAGGTTGACGTAAAGAAGAGTACCCTTACCTGGGAAGCCGGAAAAATTGGTGGGTCTCACGATGGAACGATTGACCTGAAGTCGGGACATCTGGTGGTTGATGATGGTCTGATCACCGGTGGGGAATTTGTCATTGATATGGAAAGTATTGCAGTGACAGATATTGAGGATGAATCATTAAACCAACAGTTGGAAGGACATCTTAAATCTGCTGATTTCTTTGGTGTCGAAAAACATAAATCCAGCAGGTTTGAGGTTGTATCTTCATCAAAATCAGGTTCTGACCTTAAAGTTAACGGGAATCTAACCATCAAAGGAAATACCAACCCTGTCACATTTCTGGCACAGGCGACCAAAAATGGTTACAAAGCCCGAATTGAGGTTGATAGAACTTTATATGATGTTCGTTACGGATCTAAAAAATTCTTTGATAATTTAGCCGACAAAGCCATTGATGATGAGTTTTTCATTAATGTGGAGTTATTTGTTAAGTAACCAAAGGTTTTTTGAGCTATGCGCATCGAAGATGAGATAAAAGGACGCTTTCGGAATGAATACTACAAAGGGTTTATCAACCTGCGTTATACAACAAATGTTCTGAGCTATGAAATGGTTCAGTCGTTTAAACGCTTTGGAATTACCGAACCGCAGTATAATGTGTTGAGGATTCTTCGTGGTTTTCGTTCGGAGGCGCCTTTGTCTGTTGGTTTTATCAAGGAGAGGATGCTGGATAAAGTATCTGATGTGAGCCGAATTATCGACAGGCTGGTGGAAAAAGAAATGGTCACCCGGGTTGAAAATCCTGCCGACCGCCGGCAGAAGAGTATTGAAATAACCGCAAAAGGCCTCTCCCTTCTGGATGATATGCTGGGTTGTGAGAAGCAAACGGACAATCTTCTGTCCAATCTGACTCCTGATGAAATAAAGGAGCTGAACCGTCTGTTGGATAAAGCCCGGGACTGATGTAAATGTCCCGGATTTGAGTTGATTTTTTTTATTATTTTTGCCGCTGTTATGATAATTCACCGGTCAAAATACTGCGGCATTACTCCCCCCTGAATTCTCTGTACGGAAGAGTTTGTTAAGACAGTCATGTGTTTTTGTCATTCTGAACGCAGTGAAGAATCCCAGAGTCAATAATCTAAAAAACCATGATCTATGCTATGCAAAAACTGTGTGACTTATTAGACAGCCTCCTTTTGTTTTGGATACCTGACAATTTTTTGAGGTCTCATACTCAATTTTCAGATTTACTTTCTGAAAAGAATTTTTCCAACAGTACAAATTTTAAACAGCGGCATGTTTAATAAGACAGAGAAAGACGAGAGAAATTACCTGGAATCGATTAAAGAGAAGTTGCAATCAGCCATCAACCAGATCGACATAAATGTAGTGCAATATGCCAAAGATGTGCAGGCTCAAAAAGATTATCTCTGGGAGCATAAAACCGGTATGGATCATGTGGAGAAAGTGGCTGTTCATCAGTCTGTGAGGCAGTCGGCCCTAACCGGTGAAGCTGCTGTGGAGAAAAAGAAAAGGTTGCGTAAACTCAGACAATCGCCCTGGTTTGGGCGGTTCGATTTTAAAGAAAAGGATGCTTTTAAATCACTACCTGTTTATGTAGGCGTTCATGCCTACTACGACGAGGCTCAGAAAGAGAATTTGGTGTATGATTGGCGGGCACCGGTTTCCTCCATGTTTTACGATTTTGAGCTGGGGACGGCCAATTATGAGGCGCCTACAGGTGAAGTGGAAGGAGAAATTACTCTAAAACGTCAGTTTCGTATTCGATTTGGTGAAATGGAATACATGCTGGAAAGTTCGCTGAACATTCATGATGAAGTGCTTCAAAGGGAGTTGGGTAAGGCTTCGGATGATAAGATGAAGCACATTGTTGCCACCATTCAACGCGATCAGAATGCCATCATCCGGAACGAAGATTCTCAGGTGCTAATTATTCAAGGGGTGGCAGGTTCAGGGAAAACCTCTATTGCCCTTCATCGTATTGCATTTCTGCTTTATCGCTTTCGTGAGACCATTTCCTCAAAAGATATTCTGATTTTATCGCCCAACAAGGTTTTTGCAGATTACATTTCCAATGTGCTGCCTGAGTTGGGGGAGGAGCAAATCCCGGAAATAGGGATGGAAGAACTGGCCAATCAGCTTCTTGACGGCAAATACCGTTTTCAGACTTTCTTTGAGCAGGTTTCGTTGTTACTTGAGAAGGAAGATGAAAGTTTCCGGGAGCGGATTCAGTTTAAGGCCACTTTCGAATTTGTGACTAAACTGAATGAATACCTGGCTTATATTGAAAACAACTACTTCGAGCCTGAGATGATTATGGTTCAAAGAAATCCCATTCCGGATTCCTATATTGCTGATAAGTTCAAGTCACTTCACCGGGTTCCGCTGTTTTTAAGGTTCAACGAAATTGTCAGTCACATTGAGCGTGACCTGCTTTTTTACAATCAGTACGAAATATCCGGAAAGGAACGCAACGAATTGCGGAAAACCATCAGGAATATGTTTCGGATTACCAATTTGCGGGAGTTGTACAAAGACTTCTATCAGTGGCTGGGCAGACCTGAAATGTTTAAGTATGCCAGGGCCTCAACTTTTGAATATCCCGATGTTTACCCGCTGGCTTTCATGAAACTGAAACTTGAGGGATTTAAGACCTTTAGTCATGTGAAGCACCTTTTGGTGGATGAAATGCAGGATTACACTCCCGTTCAGTATTCGGTGCTGTCGCGCTTATTTTCCTGCAAAAAGACCATTCTTGGAGATGCAAACCAGTCGGTAAATCCTTTTAGTTCTTCTAACTCCGATTCCATTGCTAAAGTTTTTCCGGGTGCCGATTGTATGTTATTGAATAAAAGCTACCGTTCCACCAGTGAAATAGCCCGTTTTGCTCAAAAGATCCAACCCGACAGCGACCTGGAAGTGGTTGAGCGGCACGGAGAGGCACCTTCAGTGGATGCTTTCAAATCAAAGAACGCACAAATTGAAAAGATAAAAACCATCATCGATGAGTTTGAGCTGTCGGACTTTCACTCATTAGGAATTGTTTGCAAAACGCAAAAACAGGCAGCAAAACTCTATGCTGCATTGACCGACGATTACGACCGCTTATTGCTTTTAAGTGCCGAAACTGGTGCATTTGGACAGGGAATTATTATTACTTCATCGCACATGGCCAAGGGCCTTGAGTTTGATCAGGTTATTATCCCTGATGCCGATGCTGACAACTACTACAATGAAGTGGACAGGGGGTTGCTTTATATAGCATGTACCCGTGCCATGCACCGGCTCAATTTGTTGTATTTGAAAGAGCGGTCACCCTTTTTGGCTGAATAGCTTATCTTTTCAGGCAAGAGGCACAAAGACGTATTTCTGGCCTTAGTTTTAGCCTTTCGAAGGGAATGCTCTGGTGACATTTGTTGCAGATGCCAAAGCTTCCATCGTTTTTTAATTTCAGGATTTGTTCCAGTTGCGATAGTCGGGTTTTGGCATTTCGCAAACTGGCATCAAAAATGGTTTTGTTGTTGATGGCATCCATCCGGGAGATGCGCCCAATGGCATCATCGGGAGAGATAGGACCGGTGAATTGTTTCAGTTCTTCTATTTTGGCAGTAAGCTTATGGATTTCTGATTCAATGATGGTTACCAATTGTTCTTTTTCGTCTTTTGTCATAGCTAAATTTTTTTACTCTTTTGGTATTGCGATGGAGTTATGCCGTAGTCTTTTTTGAATGTTACTCCAAAATAGCTGACATCCTTGAAACCACATTGATAAGCTACTTCAGAAACAGTTAATTGGTTTTCTTCAAGTAGTTCGGCAGCTTTCATCATTCGCATTTTTCGAATGAAGGTGTTGGGGTTGATGTTTGCCAATTCTGATATTTTCCGGTATAGCATGGAGTTGCTAATTGACATTTTTTCAGCGAGTTGCCTGACCGAAAAATCAGGATTGGAAATGTTTTTTTCTATTATATCTTTGGCTTGAATCAGTAATTCATCATGGATATCATTTATTTTATTCTTATTGGGGTTAAAGCTTTTTTGGAAAGCCTGATTCCGTTTTTGCTGCTCAAGTAATGCTTCCATTCTTGCCAACAGAGTAGGCAGATTAAATGGTTTGGCAATATAGCTGTCGGCACCTGCTCTGTAACCTTCTGCTCGTTCTTCATCCGATGTTTTGCCGGTTAACAGAATCACGTTGAGGTGCGAAGTAGTCTCATTGGCTTTTATTTTTTTACATAGTTCAATGCCGCTCATCGAAGGCATTACAACATCCGATATTATGATGTTAGGTTTTTTGTTGACGGCAGTTTCATAACCAATCATTCCATTGGGCGCCTCAATTATATTAAAAATGGATTCCAGACTTCCTTTTAAAAGTTTTCGGAAATCGTAATTGTCCTCAACGAGCAGAACGGTGGGCTTATGGTCGAATGATTGTTGAAGATTCTTTATTCTAAGAATGGTTTCTTCTTCAATATCTTCAGCTTCCATGAGGGTTGCAGGGATTTGTTCCAATCTGTTTTCTGCAATTTCGTTTTGGTCGAAAGCTTTTTTGTTGACTGGAAGAAAAAATGAAACAGTTGTGCCCTCTCCGGGTATGCTTTTCAGACGAATGGTTCCTTTATGTGTCTCTACCATTGCTTTTGTGAGAGATAATCCAATGCCGAAACCTCCGGATTGGTGGTTGTTGCCACTGATGGACTGATATCGATCGAATATCAAGGCTTGTTTTTCCTCACTTATACCCTCACCGGTGTCTTGTATCTCAAAATTGGCTATTGTTCCATCTTCTGTTTTTGAAAGTGATAGATTGAGGGTTATTGTTCCTTCTTTGGGCGTGAACTTAAACGCATTCGATAATAAATTGTAAAGAATTATGTCAATTTTTTCCTGGTCGAACCATAGGTTCGATTCGGGACAATTAATGTTATAGTCAAAAATAATATGTTTCTTTCGGGCGAGGGGGGCAAAATTGTCACAAATGAACTGCGTGAATTTGTTGAGGTTTCCTCCACTCACAGATAGCGGAAGTTGCTCTATCTCGGATTTGCTAAAATAGAGGAATTGTCTGTTTAGGCGATTTAGGCGGTTGATGTTTCTTTCGGCAAGTGCCAGGTCTTTCCCATTGGGAGCGATGTGAGTATGTCGCCAGTCGTCTATCAGGCACCCCAGAATGCTCAATGGTGTTAAGAATTCATGGGAAATATTGGCAAATAGACCTTGTTTGAAAATATTGAGTTTATCGGACTTTTGTCTTTCTATATGTTCAATTTCCAATGCATGTATTACCTGTTGGTTTTTACGTTCCATTCGGAAGATAAAGAAAATAATACCTCCGAAGATTAGGGCGTAAAAGGTAAAGGCCCACCATGTTTTGTAAGGTGCAGGGTTCACTTTGATGAACAGTTCTTCTGGCTTTGGGTTCCAATGTCCCTGACTGTTGGAGCCTTTGATCATTAAAGTGTATTCTCCGGGTTTCAGGTTGGCGTAGTTTAGGGTTCGCATGTCTGCGTCCATAAATCGCCATTCGTTTTCCAGCCCATCGAGCAGAACCGAATATTTATTGTTCTCGGGTTGAGAATAGGAGAGGGCTGCAAAAGAGACTGAAAAATTGTTTTCGAGATGATTTAATATAAGTGGTTTGTCGCGGGATGTTGTAATGGATACCGGTTTGTTCATTACTTTTACGTTGGTAATAACCACCGGCGGAATGAAATTATCAGGACTGATATCCCGTGGATTAAAGATGTTAAATCCTCTGTTTCCACCAAAATAGAGATTCCCTTCTGTGTCTTTAAACGAAGCTCCTCTGTTAAAAATATTACCCTGAAGTCCGTTCTCCTCAAGAAAAAAATGGGATCTGACCTGTTTTTCCATGATGTTCAGTTTTGTCAGTCCCCGGTTGGTTCCAATCCAGATATTGTTATTGCTATCCTCATTTATCGCATAAATTATATCTCCCGCTACATACGGAGCAAATGAGATAAATTCCGACTGAGCAGGCATCCACTTGAATAATCCGCCACCACCAGAACCAACCCAGATACTCCCTGAGGAATCCTTGAACAATGTAAGAATGTGGTCGGTTATTAACCCATTGCTATCTTTTTTTGACGCTTGAAATCTTTTGAATTCGAGTGGATAATGCTGCGTTATGTCTGAAATGGCTTGGTTTATTCCTCCATCGAAAGTGGCGGCCCATAAATTATTATTGTTGTCAATAAGTATTTTTGAGATTCTGTTACTGCTCAGGGAGGTTGGATTGTTAACATCCGTGGCATATCTCAGAATGAAGAAATTATGGAATTTATCGGGAGTTGACTCAACGATTTTGTAGAGGCCGTTTTCTGTGCCTATCCAAACGTGACCGAAAGGATCTTCATGAATATCAAATATTTCTCTTGATGGAAAATCGTATTCAGGAGTGTTTTTGTTGATTATCAAGTGCTCACCTGTTTTGGGATTAAACTTAATTATGCCCATATATCTGGTTCCAAGCCATAAAAAACCTTTAGAATCCTGAAAAAAGCAGTTGACTGTGTTTAAGTCCTGGGGTAGATTCTTGAACCTGGGAATACGGTTGTACTGAGTGAATGAGCGATTCTTCAAATTAAATACTCCGAACCCCATGCTTTTTACTCCAACGAGTAAATCCCCGGCATTGGTTTTTATAAAAGAGGAAATCGATTGACTGCCGGGAGATTCTGTCTCGGCTGTAATATGCATGGAATTGAAAAGTTTGATTTTATTGTCAATTTTATTTACTCCACCGCCGGAGGTTCCGACCCAGATTAATCCTGAAGCATCACAAAGTATGGAGAACGCTTCGTTGTGTGAGAGTTTTATAGAATTGCTCTTGGTGGTGAATTTGGTAAAAACCGGCTTTAATTGTTGCGGATTTTGCGATATGGCCAGGCCCGTAGGGCTCCCCACCCACAGATTTCCATCTTTATCGAAAGTCAAATCGAAAATTATGTTCTCTGCCGCATCGAATTCATTATTATCGAATTTAATGTGTTTCTTAATTATGATACTATCTTCTTCGTATTTAAAGTTGATAATACCTTCTTCCCAAAGTCCAAGCCAATAATTGTTTTCTCCTTGCTGGGTCATGGCAAAAGGAGAGAAATGTTGTAATTCTAATGGGATGTCTTCTTTTTTCCAGGATTTTACAGTGTTGTTTGTTTTGTTGATATGTGTTAACGCTCCTTTCCACGAGGATATCCAGATATTATTGTTGGCATCTTTAAAAATATTGGTAATCCAATCGGAATTCATTCCCGCTGTTCCAGTCGCAATATTGTACTTCTTAATGATGCCTTTTTCCGGGTCTAAAACATCCACTCCGGCTCCTGAACTACCAATCCAAATGTGGTCGAATTCGTCTATTACGATGGTTTCTATAACATCATAAGATAAAGTAAATGGTGGGGGAGACTGAGTATTGAAAAATGTAAAGCTTTCATCCGTTCGATTAAGTCTGGCCACACCGCGGTCTGTGGCACACCATAAATACCCGTTGGAATCTTCCAGAATGTTGTTAAATAAGTTTGTTATCAGTCCTTTGGAGTGATGGTTTGCGATGGAGAATGTTTTTAGCACATACCCATCAAATCGAATCAGTCCCTCTGTGGTACAAAACCATAAAAACCCTTTTGAGTCCTGGAAAACATCTTTTACATCATCGGAAGGGAGGCCCTGCGTACTGTTGATTATATCAATATCGTAATTATTAAGGGGTGATTCTTGCGCTACACTATTAAAGAAAAGTGTTGTAGCGAGAAGGTAGGTTGCGCTTAAGTATTTTAATATGGTGTTCATTTGGTGTTTTTTTTTATTTGTTATTGGCTGCAAAAGCAAATGATAAAAAGCGATTTTAATTGTTAAAAACTCCTTTTTACCCTTAATGATAATTCAAAAGTAAAAAAAATAGTGAATGATTTATTGTAATATATTGTAACAATCACATAATCAACATAAAAAATAATTTTCATGTGATTGATAAATTATTGAATGCGACTAAAAAACACGAATGAGTGAATGAAAACTTATAACTATCTGCATTAAAATTAACTTAATTTGATGGTGTTGTTTAAAAATTAACAAATTGTCGAATGAGGATTTTTCTATTGCTATCAGGATTTTTTTTATGGATGAACTTTGGAGTTTCAGGCCAGAAAATTGAAAAAGTATTTATTGAGATGGATACTGAAAAGGAATATCAGGTTATTCATTCATTTGGAGCATCAGATGCCTGGCGCTGTCAGTTTGTTGGTAAAAACTGGCCGGATGCAAAAAAAGAAAAAATGTCGGAGTGGTTGTTTAGCCAAGAGGTTGATGACAAAGGAAACCCATTGGGAATTGGTTTGTCCTTATGGCGTTTTAATATAGGGGCCGGAAGTATGGAACAGGGCGATAGTAGCGGGATTGTGAATCCTTGGCGAAAATCAGAATGTTTTCTTTCCCCTGACGGGACTTACGACTGGTCAAAACAGGAAGGTCAACAATGGTTTCTGAAAATGGCCCATCAATATGGTGTTGAGAACACTGTGGCTTTTCCAAACTCTGCTCCTGTTTATTTTACTACTAATGGGAAAGCTTTTTCTCCAAAGGGGCGGACAAATCTGAATGTTCGGGATAATAAATTACAGGATTATGCGAAGTTCCTGACTGATGTGTGTGAACACTTTGAAGATAGGGGGCTTGGTTTTTCATATCTTAGTCCGTTTAATGAGCCCCAATGGGACTGGAGTAATCCTACTCAAGAGGGAACCCCCGCTACGAACGAGGATCTTTATCTGCTGACCCATTTTATCGATCATGAATTTCAAAAGCGCGGACTCCAAACGATGATTGCTCCGGGTGAAACTGCCGAATACAACTTTCTATATGAGAGGGTTTCTGATTATGTGGGTAGTTCTGAGCAATTCCGGGATTTTCTTTCTCCCGACAGCCCGCTTTTCTTAGGTAAGCTAAAATACACTGCTCCTCTCTTTTCAGCACATAGTTATTTTACCACCTGGCCGGTTGAAAAACTTATTAATGTGAGGCTTAAACTTCGGCAGAGCCTGGATTCAATTAATCCTGAAATGGATTTCTGGCAAAGTGAATTTTGCATATTGGAAAACAATGATGACATAACTGGTGGACATCAACGTGATCTTGGTATGGCTACAGCTCTGTATGTTGCCAGGGTAATGCATTACGATTTAACCATTGCCAATGCTACTTCCTGGCAATGGTGGACCGCCATCACTCAATGTAATTACAAAGACGGACTTATCTATTTGGACAATGGGGGAGAAGGCATCTCAGACCAACAACATCCGGACAATGAGAAATTAAAGTTTGATGGGAATTTCCATGATTCAAAGCTTATGTGGGCTATGGGGAATTTCTCCCGATTCGTGAGACCGGGAATGGTCAGAATTGAGGTCAAGACCGATAATGGGGATAATCATCTTGAGCAGGCACTTTCATTGATGGTATCTGCTTTTAAGAATAATGCTACAGGAGAGGTGGTATTGGTACTGATAAATTACTCCGATAAAAAGCAGTCTCTGGAATTACAAAACAAAGTTCTTTTCAATGAGGAGATAAAGACTTATGTCACTTCAAAAAATGAAAACTTGTCTTTTCGGAAGGGTAGTCTGGAAAACCTGGTTGTTGACCCGCAGACCGTTAAGACAGTTATCCTAAAATATAAAGAGTGAAAAACAGGTATATGTTTGAATTGGATTATAATTTTAAAAAATGAGGTCTATGAAAAAAAGTGGAAAAAGTTTGACAATGTTGTCATTATCATTGCTGTTTGGCGCAATCCTGTTCTGGGGGTGCGATGATGACAATGAGAAAAGCTGGGATGTAAGCAGCGACCCGGCATTGGAATTGCAGGCTGCGGAGATACATTCCGAACAGGGACGCACCATCCGGATTGAAGGGATTGCTACCGATGAGGTGGGCATAAAAAAGATCAACCTGAATATTGATGACTGGTATCTTAACCGGGATATTGAGATCTCTACCAATGATTCAGTGGTGAAGAGTTATGAACTTTCTTACGACTTTTTGGTGCCTGAAGATGCAGCCAATAAAGGACATAGTATTCAGGTTACCGTTTATAATATGGGAGATCGAACGGCGAGTGAAATTGTGGAAGTTTTTATGGATGGCGACTTCACCAACCCGGTTCTGGATGTTAAAAATCCTGTTAATGGATTAACTCTGGCTCCTGACAGCGAATTACCTGTTGAGATAAATGCTGTGTTGGGAGATTCGCGTCAGCTTGGTTATTTCGTAGCCAGGGAATCGTCCATAAATTTCTACGACAGTGTTTCGTTTATGGGAACAGGGCAACTGAATTTTGAATATCAGAATATTGCCACCCTGCCTGCTGAAGTAGGCGAGTACAATTTTGAGTTTGTTTTGGCAGACAGTGCTGGTAATGTGGTGACCAGCAACAGAGTCGTTAAGGCTTCTTTTGACTTTGACAAACTGTATCTTGCCGATGTGGCCACCGATGAGGAACTGAATTCGGACCTTTTTGGTGTTCCTATGTTGATTTCGAAAACTGCACCTTACAATTTTGAAGGAAAGTATTATGCGGAAGCTCCTGGCGCAGAAGTTAGGTTTGTTCCTCAAACAACAAGCTTCGCACCTCATTGCTATGGTCTGGACCCCAACGATCCTTCCAAATTGATCAATGATCCTGAAAATGCCTTGCCAATTGTTCTTGATCAGAAAGGATATTACCTTATTTCTGTTGATTTGGAGAATATGACTTACAATGTGGAGTCTTATGTTCCCGATGACTGGTATTTTGAGCCGAAAATTGAGAATCCCGATGACGATGCTTATATCGAAACCGAATATGTAGGAAAATTGGGATTGGTTGGTAAAGGATTTCCTGATTATCCCGACCAGGACTGGGCTACCTGGGCTTCGATTGAGTTGGAACGTGATCCTGAAAATAATTACAGGTTTTACAAAACTCTTGATATGGAAGGAACCGTTGAATTTATTTTCCAACCCGAACATCCATGGGGATGGTGGCCCGAACCATTCTGGCGTTTTGATAGAAAAGTGGATCCAGAAAAAACAATTTTAAAAGGAGGAGAGAATGTTGCGATGACCGTCGCGGTCAGAACTACTTACAAAGTTACATTTGATTCTCATCTCAACAGGGCCAAAGTGGTACCGGTTCAATAGAGAATAAGAAAATTAATCAGGTGTTGTCCAAAAAGTATTAAGGATCAAAAAAATGTCATGTTGAACGTAGTCGAAACATCTGTCTTTCAAGTGAACAGATTCTTCGACAAGCTCAGAATGACATCAAAATTGGACTTTTTGGACAGCCCCTTTACACAAAAATGTTTATCAAATTCATGTGGTGAGGAAATTGAGTTTTTCTTTTTCTACCATAGATTAAAACAGTTCAGGGTTTCGATAATCACAAACATAAAATGTCAAGAATATGAGAAAATACATTCATAAATTCATTTGGCTTTTGGCTGTCTTATTTTGCTTTTCAGTCAATATGCACGGACAGGAAAAATTGATAAAAGGAACCGTAGCTTCTACCGATGGAGAACCGCTGCCGGGGGTCTCTATTGCAATTAAGGGAACGGCCACCGGAACGATTACGGATGTTGATGGCAACTTTCAATTGAATGCGGAGTCCGATGATGTTCTTCAATTTAGCTTTATCGGGTTCAATAATATGGAAGTTCCCGTTGGTGACCAGACGATTCTTAATATTGAATTGGAAGAGACTTTTGTCGCCTTGGATGAAGTAGTGGCTATCGGATATGGTCGTGCCAAAAAAAGCGATCTTACGAGTTCTATTACTTCCGTTAAAGGTGAGGATATGAAAACCATGAGCGTGGGAAATCCTGTTGAGGCTTTGCAGGGTAAAGCGCCTGGTGTTCAGATTATTGCCGGAAGCGGACATCCCGGAGCCTCTCCGAAAGTGCTTATTCGGGGTTTTACATCACTCAACCTTTCTACAGACCCGCTTTATGTGGTTGACGGTGTTCCCATGGGAAATAATCTGAACTTTTTGAATACCAATGAGATCGAAAGTATTGAGGTTCTTAAGGATGCATCGGCTTCAGCTATTTATGGTAGTCGTGCTTCCAATGGGGTTGTGCTGATTTCTACCAAGCGTGGAAAAGATGGGAAAACTCTGTTTTCAGCAGATCTGTCGTATGGTTTTCAGGTGTTCGATAAACCCTATGATATGGCCAATGCCACAGAATATGCACAAATTATGAATCAATCACTTCAAAATGCCGAATTGGGTGAAAGATTCCCTGATCCGGCAAGCCTTGGAGAGGGTACTGATTGGTGGGGAGAAGGAGTAAACAAAGTGTCTCCTCAAAGAAATTTTAGCTTTCAGGCATCAGGTGGAAGTGAGACAAACAGATATGCAGTTAGCTTAAACTACTACGATCAGGATTCATTTTACAATTCCGGTAACTGGCAGAAATTTACTGCCCGGTTGAGTTCAGATTGGGATTTTGCCGATTGGATTACTGCCGGCGTGATGTTGAATCCGAGACGAGAAATGTGGGAAAGCACACCAAACTGGTATCAGGATTATTTACTGATTGACCCTGTGACCCCCATCTATCGCCCCAGTGAAGAGCAGGAGGGACTGAATGAGTATAGTATTTATCAAAGATCATATTATACCTATGTTTGGAACCCCATTGCTCGGGATGCACGGCAGTTTGATGAAGGTGGGTATTACGCTCTTGCGGCCAATGCTTATGCAGAAGTTACACCGATTAAGAATCTGGATTTCAGAACTCAGATAAGTGGCGATTATAAATTTGACCATAACGATGATTTTGAGCCCGATTTTGTAATTGACGGGGCACATGAAAAGAATGAACTCAATTATGCTTATCGGTCACACAATTTTAATTCTTACTGGAACTGGACCAATACGTTAACTTATTCTCTTGATGTAAACGAGCATAATGTTTCATTGATGGGTGGCGCTACCATGGAAAAATGGGAAGGTCGGTTTATTAATGGAACCAAAGACGGAATCCCGAATAATTCGGATCCACTTCGTGAAATAGATGCTGCTACTGAAAACCCGGAGGTTAATGGAAATTCCTGGGGCAATTCTCTTGAGTCATATCTGGGCCGGTTGTCCTATAACTATCTGAATCGTTATTATCTGACAGCAACTTACCGTGTTGACGGCTCTTCCAAGTTTCTGGCCAATAACAAGTGGGCTTCATTTCCATCGGCATCTGTTGCATGGCGTATCTCTGATGAATCTTTCATGGATGGATTAGATTTTATTAATGATTTAAAGATAAGAGCCGGTTGGGGCCGTTTGGGAAATCAGAATTTGCCCTCTAGTGTTTATACTTCAGGTATCGGACAGGACTATTACGTATTTGGACCAGGTCAGGGTTCACTTGTTAACACTACTTACCCGAGTAGCATGAAAAACGAGGATATCAAGTGGGAAACTGTTGAAGATATAAACCTGGGAACCGATTTTACACTTTTTGGAAGTCAGGTTAATGGGTCAGTTGAGTATTATCAGAAAAAGACCAAAGATATGATCTTTCAACTGCCCTATCCCAATTACAGCGGGTACCCCAATGATGCTCAAATTTGGTCGAATGTGGGTTCCATGAAATCGGAAGGTGTTGAAATGGGGCTTAATTATCAAAACCGCAGGGGCCGCTTGAAATATGATGTGGGAGTTACTTTTACAACAGTTTCGGTTGAAGCGACAGATCTTCCGGAAATTACCCCTGTTGTTTATGGGGACGAAGAGCGAACAAAAACCGTAGAAGGTGAAGAGCCTGGATATTTCTTCGGTTATCAAACCAACGGGATATTTCAGAATCAGTTTGAAATTAATTCACATGCAAGCGAGAATGGGGCATTGTTGCAGGCTCAGGCTCAACCAGGAGACATCAGGTTTGTGGATGTTAACGGAGATGGAGAGTTGAATGGTGAAGACCGTACAAAAATCGGAAGTCCCTGGCCCGATTTCACAGGAGGTTTGAATATCAGCCTGGCTTACGATAATTTCGATTTCACCGCCAATTTGTATGCCAGTGTGGGAAATGAACTGGTCAATTGGTTGCGTGAGGATCTGTACAGTACCCAAAGTTCTGATAATAATGTCATTTCCGGATTATTGGATGAAGCCTGGCATGGTGAAGGAACAAGCAATGATATTCCCATTGTTTCACATACGGATTTGAACCAGAACTTTGCCCGGTTTAGTGACTATTACGTTGAAGATGGTTCTTACATGCGGGTTAAGAATGTACAGTTGGGATATTCTCTTCCAGAATCTGTTTTGGATCGGATTGGTTTAACGAAGTGTCGTTTTTATGTATCAGGACAGAATATCCTGACCGTTACCAATTTTGAAGGTGTAGATCCGGAAGTAGCAGGAGATAACGTACTTAACTTTGGATTCTCCGGATGGACCTATCCTGTTTTACCAACATATCTGATTGGTGCAAATATTACTTTTTAACTATGAAAAAAGCAGGTAAAACCTAAGTTGAGCGATACGAGTGTAACAAAGTAACGCTTTACTTAGCGTTAACCCCGATTTAGAAAATTTTGGTTTTTCACTATCCTTATGGTGAAAACCTTACATTTTCTTATTCGATTGAGTGAGAATCGCTCAATTTGGGTAAAAGTAACAGTACAAAAACAAAAGTTATGAAGAAAAAAATATTAAATATATTATTGGCGGTTCTCATGTTCGTTGGGATTTCTGCCTGTGAGGATTTTATTGAAATAGAAGAGCGGGGCGTTCAAAATCTGGATAATTATTTTGCTACCGAATCAGAGGCCGAAGCCTTTGTTAACGGTTTGTACAAATCATTCGCCAACTGGGACGACTGGTGGCAACAGATTTTGCGTATAACCAATATCATGTCAACCGATGATGGATGGATGGGAAACCTGCAGCAGGATCCTGGTGACCATTATGCTTTTGCTCATTATTTTGTGGAGGCATCGAACGCTCCCGGGTCTCTGAAAAACTTTTATACTCATAAGTATTTGAATATTGGGGCTGCTAATATTGCCATTAACCAAATACCGGACGCTCCTATTAATGAGGAGTTAAAAGAAAGGTTGATTGGAGAGGCCAAGTTTTTTAGAGCCTTCAGTTATTGGGAACTGGTGCAAAACTTTGGCGATGTTGTGTTGTTGACTGAGCCTCAGGGAACTTCCGGATTAAATCAGGAAAGAGCACCAAAATCAGAGGTTTATGCGCAAATTGTGAAGGATTTGAAAGAGGCTGCTGCTGTTTTGCCTGGTGAATATGGTGACGACAACAAAGGAAGAGTCACCGGCTGGGCTTGTAAAGCACTTCTGGCGCGCACTTATCTGTTTATGGAGGATTATACCAATGCCTATGCTTATGCAGATGAGGTGATTGGACAGGGGCCGTTTAGTTTGGAGCCCGACTTTGTGGATGTTTGGAGTGTTTATAACCACCACGGTGTTGAGTCAATTTTTGAAATTAATGCCAGCAGCAACCAGAATTACAACGTGGGAAACCGATTTTCAGTGGTGATGTGTGCGCGTGGTGAAACATGGCCTGAGGGTGAAGAGGATAAAATCATGGATGGTTGGGGTTGGTGTGTCCCGTCATCACATCTTGAGCAGGCTTATCTTTCCGAAGGTGACGAAATCAGGAGAAAAAGTACCATTATTACGGTGGGTGAACCTGTTTATGGTGATGAGGAAGAAAACCCCAACTATCAGTTTAATGTGGATATTAATAAATCAGGCCGCGTATGGCGTAAATATTATGTGCCAATAGATATGCGACGTCAGCTGACGGTTAAGGATCGTCATATTCCACTGCCGATGATTTTGCTCCGATTAGGTGAAATGTACCTGACACGTGCCGAAGCGGCTTTTCGCCTGGGTGATGAGGCTCAGGCCAAAGCGGATATTGCAACTATCAGAGCGAGGGTAGATTTGGAGCCCAGGAATGATCTTTCAGGCAATGATCTTTTATATGCTATCTGGAAAGAGCGTCGTCTCGAAATGGCATCAGAGGGTTTGCGTTTGTATGACCTTCGTCGCCAGATTGACCCGGTTTCAGGCAAACCCAGAATTGCTGAAGCCATGGGGCCAAACGGATACTTTGTGCAGTATAATCTGAACGAAAGTACCGACCCTTATGAGACCATTCATCCTGAAGAACCGCAGGATAAAGGAACTATGTTTCAGGAAAATCAGCATGAACTATGGCCAATTCCTCAATCAGAAATTGATAGAAGTAATGGTGTGATGAAGCAGAATCCCGGTTATTAAATGACTGAACCAAAAACCAGAATTATGCAGTAGTTGGCATTTTCTTGCAAACACTATACAGTCATTTAATACTGATATTTATGTTACAACCACCCCGGGCAATTTGGCTAATGCACAAACTGTCCGGGGTAAATATATTCTTACCGGAAATTCTTTTTTGACGAAATACAATCACAAAATCTTATTTTATGAAGCAAGTTGTTAGCTTTCTCATGTTTCTGATATATAGCTCCTTAGTTATCGGTCAGGTCTCATTTGGTGAACCGGAGAGGATAAATTCCAATTGGAAATTCAACAAAGGAGATACAGAGCAGGCTGCTCTCGAAAGTTTTGATGATTCGGATTGGCGCACGGTTGATCTTCCTCACGACTGGAGTGTTGAAGGTCCTTATAGTCCGCATAATGCCAGTGCCACCGGATACCTTCCCGGAGGGATTGCCTGGTACAGAAAGAATATTGAAATACCCGAATCCGAACAAGGTCAAAAGGTATATATTTATTTTGAGGGTATTTATCGCAATGGTGAGGTTTTTATTAATGGAAAATCTCTGGGAATTCGACCCAATGGATATATTTCGTACCTGTATGATCTTACTCCCTTTTTGAGATTTGGTGGAAAGAACACGCTGGCGGTCAGGGTCGATCACAGCAAAAGTATTGATTCCCGGTGGTACACGGGTTCCGGCATTTACAGAGATGTGTACCTGGTTTATGCCAATCCGGTTCACATTTCTCAATGGGGTGTTTTTTATCAGACAAAAATGATGAACAAAAATACCTCGATTGTAAATTTGGAAACCAGTATTACCAATACTACTTCCCAACTGCAAACGTTGACAGTTAAGCAAGAGCTTTTTGATAATGAAGATCAACTGGTAGCTTCATCGTCCGGTGAATTGACAGTTGATAATGGGAGTTCAGGCAAAGTCAATCAGGTGTTGACCGTTAAAAAACCTTCTTTGTGGTCTGTGGACAATCCCAATCTCTATAAATTAAAAACCACCGTTTTTAACGGTCAGGAATTCATTGATCAGACAACAACCAGGGTCGGCATTCGTACCCTTGATTTTGATTCTGACAAGGGATTTGCTTTGAATGGAGACAACATGAAAGTAAAAGGTGTCTGTTTACATCACGATGCCGGAGTTTTGGGCAGTGCGGTACCAGAGGAGGTTTGGAAACGCAGGTTGATTAAGCTGAAAGAGTTGGGTGTAAATGCCATTCGTACCAGCCATAATCCACAGGCACCGGTACTATACGACCTTTGCGATGAACTTGGATTGTTGGTATTAAATGAAGCATTTGATGAATGGGAATTCCCTAAAAAGAAATGGGTGGAAGGTTGGAATGTGGGTGAACCTGCTTTTCAAGGTTCGTATGAGTTTTTTGAAGAATGGGGCGAAACAGATTTGCGGGATATGGTTTTACGGGACCGGAATCATCCATCGGTTTTTATGTGGAGCATCGGCAATGAAGTGGATTATCCCAACGATCCCTATTCTCACCCTGTTCTGGATGAGGCAAGTATTCAGCAACAACATACCCGGGGTTATCAGCCTGATCAACCTGACGCCAATCGTTTGGGAGGGATAGCAAAGAGATTGGCTTCGGTGGTACGGGAGCATGATCCTTCCAGACCTGTAACCGCCGGATTGGCCGGCCCCGTTATGTCCAATAAAACGGATTATCCGGGTGCATTGGATGTTGTTGGTTACAACTATACCGAACGACGATACGATCAGGATCATGAAGCATATCCAAACCGGGTTTTGTATGGCAGTGAAAACAGGCACGACTACGAAGCCTGGAAAGCTGTTCGGGACAACGATTTCATCTTTGGCCAGTTTTTGTGGACCGGCATAAATTATTTGGGAGAGGCTTTTAGATGGCCATCGCGTGGGTTTACAACCGGACTTTTGGATCTGGCTGGGTTTGTTAAACCCCGGGGTTATTATCGAAAAAGCTTGTGGACAAAGGAACCTATGATTTATGTTGGCGCCTATCCTGCAGCTAGAGGAGGTCATGGCTCTCTGATTGACGCGCCGCATTTTTGGAATTTTGAAGTCGGAGATACCATCCGGGTCGTAAGTTATACCAATTGCGAGTCGGCCATATTGTACCTTAACGGGGAAGAAATTGGTCATGAAAAGTCACGGGATCAGGAAACCGGCGTTATTTTCTGGGATGTTGTTTATGCTCCCGGAAATCTTGAAGTTACAGGATTAAATAATGGGGAAGAGATGGTGTCCGACAATATTGAAACATCCCGACGCCCTGCTGCTATTGAAGCCCGACTTTGGAATGAAAAGCCGGTTGTTTCGGGCGATGTTCTGCAAATTGAGATTCAAATTGTAGATGAGAACGGAGAGGATGTTTTTCTGGCTGACAACCAAATTACCTGTAATATTGAGGGCCCGGCAAAGTTGTTGGGTCTGGAAAGTAGCGATCATTCCGATATGGGAAATTATAATGACAACAGGCAACGGGTCTTTCAGGGCCGTATGATTGCCTATATCAAGGCAGAGGATAAGGGAAATGTAAATGTTTCGTTCTCCTCTCCATGGCTCGGGAGTGATTACGTGGAATTTACAATCGAATAGGATAAATCTGAAATATGGATAAATCAATTAAATATATGCTGTTTTTGTTTCTGCTTTCAATGTTTTTATTGGCATGCGAGAACGACAACGACGATAAAAATGACGTGGAGAAAAACACCGGGGGAGAATTAATATTTGTTGATCCTTCGGTCTCGTTGCAGCCCATCGATGGTTTTGGAGCTTCAGATGCGTGGAGAGTCCAGTTTGTAGGTGCCAACTGGCCTTTGGAAAAACGAAATGCGATGGCCGATCTTCTTTTTAGTCAGAAGTTAAAAGAAGATGGTAGCCCTGAGGGAATTGGCCTTTCTTTGTGGCGATTCAATATTGGTGCCGGAAGTTCCGAACAGGGGCTGGCCAGTGATATTGGTAATTCCTGGCGCCGTTCGGAATGCTTTCTGAATGAGGATGGAACTTACGATTGGACGAAACAGGCAGGGCAACAATGGTTTTTGCGTGCTGCTGAAGAACGAGGGGTAGAATCGTTTTTGGGGTTTGTCAATAGTCCTCCGGTGCATTATACGAAAAATGGAAAAGCTTATTCTCCGGGCGGAACCAATATCAACCTTGAATTTGGCCGAATACCCGATTATGCAGAGCTCCTGGCTACTGTTTGCCAGCATTTTGAACAGGAGGGACTGGCATTTGACTATCTAAGTCCGGTAAATGAACCTCAATGGAACTGGGACTCTCCGGGTCAGGAGGGATCGCCCGCGACAAATGGTGACATTGCAAGCATCCTCAGGGAATTGTCTCCTAAACTTGAAGAAAAGAATGTCCAATCCCAAATTGTTGTGCCGGAGGCTGGTGAACTACAATTCCTGTACGGTGATTTTGGAAATGCCGGACGAGAGGATCAACTACATGCATTTTTTAACTCTTCGTCATCCAATTACGTTGGAGATTTGAGTAACGTGAAAAAGGTTGCACTGGGTCATAGCTATTTTACTACCGCTGATGTCAATACCCTTGTCGATGTTCGAAAAACATTGGGCAATGAGTTGAATAGTAATGGAGGGACTGCGGGATTTTGGCAAAGTGAGTTCTGTATTTTGGAGAATGCTCCGGATATTGGTGATGGATGGGGAAGAGACCTGGGAATGGGCACCGCTCTTTATGTGGCTAAGGTGATTCATTTTGATTTGGCCCTGGCAAATGCACAGTCCTGGAGTTGGTGGACTGCCTTATCACAGGGTGACTACAAAGACGGTCTGATATATCTGGATAATGGTATAAATGAAAATGGTGAGCCGTTGGATCCAGGGGCCGAATCATTGAAAAATGATGGCTACTATCGTGAATCCAAACTATTATGGGCTTTGGGAAACTATTCCAGATTTATCAGGCCCGGCATGGTTCGGGTTAAATCGGGCTTTTCCATTCCAAAATCAGAAACCTTTCAGGCATCAAATGTTATGTTTTCGGCCTACAAAGATCCTGTGGAAAACAGGCTGGTTCTGGTTTTTGTAAATTATTCGGACAGTGATAAGAAAATGACCATAGGAAGTATAGGAGAGACTTTCAATATTTCCGGCGACCAATTTGACTCCTATACTACTTCTGCCGAAAAAAGTCTGGAGAAAGGAGAGATGCCTGCCGAGAGTATCATCATCGAAAAACGATCCGTGGTGACACTGGTGGGAAAAATGGAATAAAATTTTTGAATCTTTTTGGCGGAGTTAATACTTATTTGGAATTTCTTTTCAGAAGAACAATTTTCCGCCAAAAGATTGCAATAAGATAATAGTAATTAATACTTTTATAGAAAATAAACTAAAATATCTAACAATGAGACTAGTATCCATCCTGATGTTTGCTGCTTTATTATGGGGTTGTCAGTCGTACAGCGATTATTCTGATGTTCCTTATGAAGAGAAGTTGCCGGTTGATTGGGAGAATCCGGCTGTTAATCAGATAAATAAAGAGGCTCCCCGTGCATGGTTTGTACCATTTGCTGATGCCTCCGAAGTAAATTCTGAAGACAAATGGGCTTCTTCACTTTTGAAATCGCTTAACGGAGAATGGATGTTTCATCTTTCTCAAAATCCTGCCGAGAGGCCTGCATGGTTTTTTAAGAATGATTTTGATACGCGTGACTGGGAAACCATTACCGTTCCCTCAAATTTTGAAATTGAGGGATTCACGTATCCTATTTATACCAATGTTCAATACCCTCACGAAAAAACGCCCCCGGTAATTCAGGAGCACTACAATCCGGTGGGATCGTATAAACGCACTTTCACTATTCCCGAAAAGTGGAATGGGAAAGAGGTGTACCTCCATTTTGGAGCGGTCAGTTCTGCTATGTACGTTTGGGTAAATGAGCAAAAAGTCGGGTACAGTGAGGATAGTAAAACACCTGCTGAGTTTAATATCACAGAATATTTGAAGCCCGGAGATAATACGCTTGCTGTTGAAGTATATAAATGGAGCGATGGCAGTTATCTGGAAGATCAGGACTTTTGGCGTTTGGGGGGCATTACCCGTGATGTGTTTCTGATGGCAAGGGAAAAACAACACCTTCGTGATTTCAGGGTAACGGCCGGACTGGATGATGATTACACAACCGGGATTTTCCGGATGCAGGCCGAAATGAAAGATTCTTCGGATGATAACGCGGTAACCGTGGAAGCCATGCTTTATGATGGTGAAGAGCTTGTTGAACGATTTACTGAAACAACTTCTAAGGGCAAGGTTGAATTTGCTTCGGAATATGAGAATGTGAAACCCTGGTCGGCTGAGATTCCTAATCTTTACAATCTGGTTATTACTCTTAAAGATAATGCCGGAAAGGTTTTGGAAGTAGTGCGTCAGGATGTTGGTTTTCGAAAAATTGAGATCAAGGGAAATACTCTTTTGGTAAATGGGAAATATATTTACCTGAAAGGGGTGAATCTGCACGAGCATCATGATGTTAATGGTCACGTAATGGATGAAGCCACTATGCTCAAAGATATCCAAACCATGAAAGAACATAACATCAATGCTGTTCGGACGTCTCATTATCCGCAGCCTGAGCGATGGTACGAGCTTTGTAATCGTTACGGTATTTACCTTATCGACGAGGCCAATGTGGAATCGCATGGTATGGGGTATGGAGAGGAATCTTTGGCTAAAGACAGCACCTGGAAGGCTTCTCATCTTTATCGCACACGGAATATGTTTGAGCGTGACAAAAACCAGCCTTCCATAATTATATGGTCGTTGGGAAATGAGGCGGGCAACGGTGTGAATTTTGACGCCACTTACGATTATCTGAAAGCGCAGGATTCTACTCGTCCCGTTCAGTACGAGCAGGCCCATGGTGGTAGAAATACCGATATTTACTGTCCCATGTATGCGCGTATTGAGCAAATGGAGCGTTATGCCAAAGAAGATGGCAGCAAGCCGTTGATTCAATGCGAATATGCCCACGCCATGGGCAATAGTGTTGGGAACCTCCAGGATTACTGGGATGTTATCGAATCTCATGATGTAATGCAGGGCGGTTTTATCTGGGACTGGGTAGACCAGGGATTGTTGACGCAAAACGAGAATGGCGGGGAATACTGGGCTTATGGCGGTGACTTTGGTCCTGATACCGTACCCACTGATGGAAATTTCTGTCTTAATGGTTTGGTAGATCCCGACCGTCAGCCTCAGCCCGCCTTGGAAGAGGTGAAGAAAGTGTATCAGTACATTAAATTTCATCCGGTAAATCTGAAGAGAGGAATCATCGAGATTGAAAATAAGTATGATTTTCTGAATACTGAAGATTTCAACTTTGAATGGATTATCGAAGGCAATGGAGCGTCTGTTGCTACAGGAACATTTGCCGGAATTGCATTGAAGCCTGATGAGAAAGTGTCTGTGTCGGCTGAAATGGATTTTGAACCTGTGGCTGGTACAGAATACTTTCTGATGGTAAAAGCAGTTTTGAAAGAAGCTGCCGGATTGGTTCCTGCCCATACATTGCTTGCTGCGGAGCAGTTTGAATTGCCTCTGGTGGTTCCCGAAAAAGCAGATGAAGCCGAGCTCTCCTCTCTTAAGCAGGATCTTAGCAATGATGTATTGTCTGTTAGCGGAACGGATTTCTCTGTTAAATTCAATATGAAAAAGGGCCAAATGACCAGCTATCAATATGCCGGGAAAGAATTGTTGAAAAAAGGTCCCGAGCCGGGTTTCTGGCGTGCTCCCACCGACAACGACTTTGGTAATGATATGCCTGTGCGTGCACGGATGTGGCGCGAAGCCGGAGAGGAAAGAGAGCTGACCAATGCCGATGTGAAAGATGCAGGTGCCGGCAGAGTGTTGGTTTCATTTGAATTTGCCCTCAAAGATGGAGAGGACAGCCAGATCGGTACTTACAGAAGCACTTACCTGGTTAAGGGTGATGCGCATATAGAAGTTGATAACAGTTTTAAAATGGCCGAAGGAGATTTACCCGAAATACCACGCATGGGTATGACTTTATATATGCCACGGGAGTTTGATCAGATGCAATGGTTCGGACGCGGACCTCATGAATCATACCAGGATCGTAAAACCAGTGCTTTTGTGAGTTTGTACAAAGGGAGTGTGGCTGACCAGTACTGGCCCTATTTGAGGCCTCAGGAAAATGGCAATAAAACCGATGTACGCTGGATGAGCATTACCAACGAAGCCGGACAGGGACTTAAATTTAGCGGCAAACAATTGTTGGAAGTTTCTGCGCATCACAACATCATGGAAGATTTCGAATCCCCCCGTCGCACCGATGGCCGCTGGGAAGAAGGTGAAGAACGTCCTGTACAGCGTCATATTGATGATGTACACCCCCGCGATCTTACTTCTGTGGATATTGATCTTAAGCAGATGGGTGTTGGTGGCGACGACAGTTGGGGCGCCTGGACACATAAACAGTACCGGTTGACCGAAAAATCGTATGAATATGGTTTTGTGATGGGGCCTGTGGAGTAACTTTTAAAACTTACCCCGATTTAAAGTAAGAACAAGAGGCTGTCCATATAGTTTTCAGAGTTGTTTTATTTGTTTTTTGGAATTTTGAAGATCACTATCCATGAGATTCATTTCTGCGTTCAGATGACAAAAGACTCGGTATGTATAACTTTTTGGACAGCCTGTTCTGATTAAATTTGTTTTCAGCGTAGTTTAAATAAACTTTTATTTGGCTGTGAAACAGCATGAAAAGAGAATTACCAAATAATGGTGTAATACTTTTTATGAGTTTTCCAGAAGTTTCGGGAACCAGAATAAACAAATTATATAGGGATGAAAAACTTAATAACCTTAACAATTGCATTGTTTACATTTTGCACTACTCAGGCTTCCAATTCTATTGCTGTAGAAAGTCCGGATGCCAACCTTGAAGTGAAAATAGAAAACAGAGAAGGTCAGATTTTTTATTCGGTCTATTTGAATAAAAAGATTTTTCTTGAAAACTCTCCGCTTGGCTTAAAAACTTCTATTGGAGATTTTTCCAGGGGTATGAGCTATGTTTCCCATCATCAGCAAAGAATTCAGGATTCTTATGATCTGGATCGGGCAAAAGTAAGCCATGTTGATTATGAGGCAACTGAATGTTCCAGCGAATTTGTGAATTCCAATAAGGATACATTGCAGGTGATTTTTCGTGTGAGCAACAATGATGTTGCCTTCTCTTATAAGTTGATTGCCAAAGACAGAAACACCATGGTGATTATCAACGAGGAAGCGACAGGCTTTGATCTTCCTGATTATTCCACCACTTTTATTACCCATCAGGCTACACCCATGATAGGATGGGAACAGACCAAACCCAGTTACGAAGAGGAGTATACTTATGATGAACCGATGGGGATGCCTTCGAAGTATGGGGTTGGTTATACCTTTCCGGCACTTTTTAAAGTTGGGGATGACGGCTGGGTGTTAATTTCCGAGACAGGTGTTGACAGTCGCTATGTCGGGTCAAGATTGGGAGACGGAACGAAGGAAGGCTTTTATCCGCTTGAGTTTCCCCAGTCAGGTGAAAACAATGGAATGGATGGAACTTATGCGGCTATGGCTATGCCCGCCCGCACCCCCTGGCGGACAATCACGTTGGGGGAAACACTAAAGCCAATCGTTGAATCTACAGTTATGTTCGATGTGGTTAAACCTCTTTATGAACCGTCGATGGATTATAAAATGGGCCGTGCAACCTGGAGCTGGATTGTGTGGCAGGATCAGAGCATAAACTATGATGATCAGGTGGAGTATATTGACCTGGCAGCTGATCTTAATTTTGAATATGTGCTTATCGATAACTGGTGGGATCGCAATATTGGGCGTGAGCGAATGGAGGAGCTTGTGAAGTACGCTAATTCCAAAAATGTAGATGTTTTGCTGTGGTACAACTCCAATGGTTATTGGAACAATGCGCCTCAAACGCCTCAGGATTGTATGAATACAGCTCCTGCCCGGAAAAAAGAGATGGAGTGGTTGCAGCGCAATGGTGTTAAAGGTCTGAAAATAGATTTTTTTGGTGGTGACAAGCAGGCAACGATGAAACTGTATGAAGATATCCTTACCGATGCCAATGAGTATGGTCTGGGTATTACTTTTCATGGATGTACACTTCCACGGGGCTGGCAACGGATGTTTCCCAATTATGTAACCTCCGAAGCGGTTCTGGCTTCAGAGAATCTGATATTTACACAAGATGCCAGCGACAAACATGCTCATTATGCCACCATTCTGCCCTTCACCCGAAATGCTGTGGGAGCGATGGATTTTGCCCCGGTATTCTTGAATGAACGGTTGACAAGAACGCAGGAGGGGGGAAGCATTCGCCGTACCACCGATGCTTTTGAATTGGCAACTGGAGTTCTTTACTTTTCACCTATACAGCACTTTGGTCTTACCCCAAACAATTTGAATGAACAACCGGAATATGTTCTGAATATTATCCGGGAAATGCCCAGCGTCTGGGATGAGACTGTCTTTGTGGAAGGATATCCCGGGAAATATGCAGTGCTGGCCAGAAGAAAGGGCGAAAAATGGTATGTAGCAGCCGTAAATGGAGAGAAAGATACCAAAAAATTAAATCTTCAATTGCCAATGTTGCATGGCCAAAAAGTCAAATTGATATACGATAAAGAGGATCGCTCCGCTGGAGAAAAGGTAGTGAAGCTTGATAACAAAGGAGGGGTAAAACTGACATTGTTGCCTGAAGGCGGTGCTTTAATCGTAGCTGAAAAAAGTGAAAGGTAATTTAATCTGTAGGATGTCCAAAAAGTCACTGTATTTGTTTTCCTGAGCATTTTTTAGAAGATGAAAATCATTGACAGAGAGATTTTTCACTTTGTAGCCAATGACTGGTATTCACAACAGGCTGAAAATTAAGATTGTATTTATTGGCCCCCATTCGTGGACCTGATACCAATTGTTCAGCCTCACCCCGGGTTATTAACCCGGGGTAATTCAAATTTGCCCCCTTCAGGGACGAGCCAATTCTGTTGTTTACACATTAATCCCCAAATATTTTTGGGGTAGGCACTCAGAATGACAAAGGACTGGAAGTTTTGGACAGCCTTGTAAAATAGTAAAAATGAAAAATATAACATTAACACTCACTTTTGTCCTGTTGGCCTTTATCGGACAGGCACAAGAGTTATTTGAAGTAAATCTGAAAAAAAAGGGCTCCGAAATCCAGCCGGAAATGTTTGGAGTTTTCTTCGAGGATATCAATTTTGGAGCAGATGGCGGTTTGTATGCCGAGTTGATCAAAAACCGCTCTTTTGAGTTTCATCATCCTTTTGTGGGGTGGACACCCTTTGGAGATGTCACTGTCAGTGAGGAAAACCCCTGCTTTGAGCGAAATCCCCACTATGTGAGACTAAAGGAGAAGGGATCAAGGAGAGGAGCAGGTCTGGAGAACGAAGGTTTCCGGAGAATGGGTTTCCGAAAAAACAGTGGGTATAATTTTTCATTTTATGCCCGCACACCGGAAGCCGGGGAAATGAAATTCAGAATAGAACTGGTGGGGTCGGATGAGGAAATAATCGGGAGAGGGGAAATTCTGGTGAATGGTCCTGATTGGAAGAAATATTCGGTAAGCCTGAAGGCGGAAGAGACCGATGCAAAAGGGAAACTGCGTCTGATTCTCGAGAGTCCCGGGGTGGCAGATCTGGATCATATTTCCATGTTCCCTTCAGAGACTTGGAAGAATCGTGCCAACGGTCTGCGCAAAGATCTTGTGGAAGCACTTTATGAGCTGAATCCCGGAGTTTTCAGATTCCCCGGAGGTTGCATTATCGAAGGAAATACTTTGGAATCCCGTTACCAGTGGAAGCATAGCGTAGGGCCTGTTGAAAACCGGCCGCTCAACGAAAATAGATGGAACTATACTTTTAAGCACCGGTTTTTTCCTGATTATTACCAGACCTATGGACTTGGATTTTATGAGTATTTTCTCCTGAGTGAAGATCTTGGTGCCGAACCATTGCCTGTGATAAACTGTGGACTGGCATGTCAATATGAAAGTACCGAATGTGTGGCAGTGGATGATCTGGGACCATATATTCAGGATGCTGTTGATCTGATTGAATTTGCCAACGGATCTGTTATTTCAACGTGGGGGAAAGTGCGTGCCGATATGGGACATCCCGAGCCGTTTAACCTGAAAATGATAGGTATCGGAAATGAACAATGGGGACCCCAGTACCCTGAGCGTTTGAAAAAGTTTATGGAAGTCCTTCGCGAAAAGCATCCTGAGATTAAAATTGTGGGATCCTCCGGCCCAACACCTGATGGAGAAAGGTTTGATTATTTGTGGCAACAAATGAAAGAACTTAAGGTGGATCTGGTGGATGAACATTACTATCGCAGTCCTGAATGGTTTCTTGAGAATGCAGACCGCTACGATGATTATGACCGGAAAGGGCCAAAAGTCTTTGCGGGAGAATTTGCAGCTCATCATGCGAGTCGGGATAACAATGTTCGGTCAGCCATTGCAGAGGCGGCTTTTATGACCGGGCTGGAGCGTAATGCTGATGTTGTAGAGCTGGCCACTTATGCTCCCTTGTTTGCTCACATGGATGCCTGGCAATGGAAACCCGATATGATATGGTTTGATAATTTATCGGTTGTACGAACGCCGAATTATTACGTTCAGCAGATGGTTGGACAGAATACGGGAACCCATGTGCTTGATATTCAACAAAATGGAAGCAGTATTGTGGGGCAGGATAGTCTTTATGCCAGTGCTGTTTTGAATGAAACCTCTTCAGCCGTAATTGTGAAAGCGGTGAATGCTTCTTCCGAAATAAAAGAGATCACCGTGAGCCTGAAAGGCCTCAAAGGGTCAATACAAAATGCAAGAGTGGAAATCACTGAATTGCATTCAAACGATCCGGAAGCTGTAAATTCACTGGATAATCCCAATTTAGTAGTTCCGGTTTTTTCTTTTGTGCAGACTGATGAAAATAGTTTTACTATTAATGCCCGCGGAAACTCCTTTTATGTCTGTAAACTAAAAATAAATTAAACCCAAAGAAATGCGTATAACAAAGGTTTTTAAAAAATTGTGGCTGGCATTCATTGTTCCGCTGACGGGAATTACTATCAGTCTGGCCGGTTGCAGTAGTCAGAATAATTATGAGGCTTACCTTTTTGCCTACTTTACCGGAAACGGTCCGGGAGAAGAGTCCATTCGGTTTGCCCTGAGTCCGGATGGGTATAATTATCGTGCACTCAATGATAATATGCCGGTGATCGATTCCAAAAAGATCAGTCGCTCGGGAGGGGTGCGTGATCCCCATTTGCTGAGGGGTGAAGACGGGAAACACTTTTATATGGTGGCAACAGATCTTTATGTACCCGACATGGGATGGAACAATTATGCATTGATTCTGATGAAATCTGAGGATCTGATTCATTGGGAGTCATCGGTGATCAATATCCCGGAAACCTATCCCGAAGTTTTTGGAAATGTTGATCGTGTGTGGGCACCACAAACTATCTACGATGAACAGCAAGGAAAGTACATGGTTTATTTCTCCATGAAAGAGCAAGAGAATCATCCCGATATTATCTATTATGCTTATGCAAATGATGATTTTACGGCCCTGGAGACTGAGCCTAAACAGCTGTTTTTTCATCCTGAAGGGAAGTCGTGTATTGATGGTGATATTGTTAAAAAGAATGGAAAATTCCATCTCTTTTTCAAGACCGAAGGTCATGGCAATGGTATCAAAAAAGCAGTCTCCGATAAGCTTACTGAAGGATACAGTATGCAGGATGAATACCTGCAACAAACAACGGATGCTGTTGAAGGATCCGGTACTTTTAAGCTGATTGGGCAGGATAAGTATATCCTGATGTATGACGTTTACATGAAGGGAAAATATCAGTTTACTGAGTCCACAGATCTGGAGCATTTCAAAGTAGTGGACGAACAGATTTCCATGGATTTTCATCCAAGGCACGGGTCGGTTTTGCCGATTACCGGAGATGAGTACCAGCTTTTGATGGACAAATGGGGAGGAGTGGAAATGTTTGGTATTGAAAAGACTGAATCACCTTATGTGAAGTCCAATAATGTTGTATTTGATCATGAAGCAGGAGAGATATTCCTGCCCGTAAAAAGTAGCACTGATCTGAGCAACCTGGATCCTCAGTTTTCATCTGCTTTTGAAGCGAGGATTTCGCCGGAGGGCCCTCAGGATTTCTCTCAGGGGCCTGTGGTTTATGAAGTAGAAGTACCTCAGATTGGTTCTCTAAAGTACAAGGTGACAGCAGCTATTCATCGCAATCCTGTATTGGAAGGCTACTATGCCGATCCTGAAATAATTTATTCTCAGCGTGACGAAAAGTATTATTTGTATCCCACAAGTGACGGGCATCACGGTTGGTCGGGTGATTATTTCGAAGCATTTTCTTCAACCAATCTGGTGGACTGGGAAAATGAAGGAGTAATTTTGGATCTGAAAACAGATGTCCCCTGGGGCCCCCGTAATGCCTGGGCACCGACTGCTATTGAAAGAAAAGTGGATGGGAACTACAAGTATTTCTACTATTTCACTGCAGCTCAGAAAATAGGAGTTGCGGTTAGCGACAACCCGCAAGGTCCTTTTATTGATAGCGGAAAGCCACTGGTTAACTGGAAGCCTGAAGGGGTGTCGGGAGGTCAGGAAATTGACCCTGATGTCTTTTTTGATCCCCAATCTCAGAATTATTTTTTGTTCTGGGGCAATGGTTATCTTGCCGGAGCACGATTGAAGGATGACATGGTTTCGCTTGACCGGTCAACAGTTCAGGTGATGACACCTGCCGATGACACCTTTCGGGAAGGTGTGGAAGTATTCATTCGAAACGGGAAATATTATTTCCTGTGGTCCGAAAATGATACCCGTAGTCCGGATTATCGCGTGCGCTATGCTATGGCCGACAGTCCCATGGGCCCATTAACCATTCCTGAGCACAATCTGGTGATCGCCCGTGATGATTCCAAAGAAATTTATGGGACAGGCCACAATTCTGTCATTCAGAAAGCCGGTTCTGATGAGTGGTTTATTGTTTATCACCGCTTCAATCGTCCCAAAGGAATAGATATGGGAGACAGTGCAGGATTTCATCGTGAAGTATGCATAGATCGTTTGGAGTTTGATGAGCAGGGGCTTATTGTACCGGTGAAACCAACACTTGAAGGAATTTGATTGGTATTGTTTGTTAAAGAAACCGGGGAACATGCGATTGAAAACGTATGACTCCCGGTATTACAAGAAAACACCCGGGAGGAATAAGCTAATAGTATCAAGGGCCATGAAGATAGCATTTACTTAGAAACTGTTTAAATTTTGTTTTTGTAGGGTGTTTTTGAAGGATTGAGCTCTTTAGGCAAGTCAAAATTGACGAGAATAGCAGCGCTATTTAAGGAAATTTTGACGAAGTATAAGAGTTCAAGACTCGAAAACATCTCAAAGGATAAAACTTAAACAGTTTCTTAAACTAACCGGGTGTCTGCGTCTCTACAAAGAAAAAGGAATACTGCACTGGTTTATGAATGTGTTACAGGTTCAACAATTTTATTTACCCTGGGCTTGAGCAGGTGCAATAGTCTTTTGGTACCTCGTCTTAAGGCAGAGAAGGATAGGTGGCTCCAGATGAGCGAAAAAGTATATTGGATAGGATCTCCTTTTGTGATACGTGCATATTCTTCTGCCATGATGGTGAGCGGCAATGGTTTGTTGGTGAGTTTACTCAGGTTTTGTATCCCTTTTTGAGGGGATATGGACTTCTTTATTTTAATGCGGTTTAGATCGATGATGGAGAAATTGTACCCATTTCGGGGTGTTTCGGAAATGAGGATATTTCCGGCACTCAGGTCATTGTGCCAGATTCCTGCTGGATGAACGCTTCCGGCCATAAAACGGGCAAATTCTTTAAATATTCTGGGGGATCGGTGATCCTGAGAGTTCAGCATTTCGCCAAGTGTGAAAGAATGGTTTTGGTAAAAGGATACATAGTAACTTTCGCGAAGTATACCCCATATGTCTCTTACCTCCACAAACCCGAGTGGTTCGGGTGTTTCGATTCCTTTGCTGAGGAGGTGCCTGGCAAGTCGGAAAGAACGAATGGCCTTAGATGGCCGAAACCAGGAATACATTAGCCGGTTGAAAAGTGTTACCTTTTTAAAGGACTTGACACAGAGTAAAATTTCTCTGTGCTTGAAGATTTTGATTTCATTCCTGGCCGATTTGATGGTTACTCCTTTGTGATGGAAAAAGTTGGGGAGATTATCGAAAAAGGGGCGCAAGCTTTCTGAAACTGTTTCTACTTTTATTTTTGCCTTTCCCATATTTGGATTTTTGCATTTTCAGGTAAAATTACTTAAGAATCCCGGGGCTTTTATCAGCCAGTAGATGAAGAGGGAAAAAAGCCGGTTGAGGGGTTGAAAAGGGAGCATGAACAGATCAGCAAAACGGCAGGGAGTGAAGCGAAACCCTGCTTCATATTCCCTGCCGAAAATATTGCATTACAAATAATCGGTTTTTTATTATTAATCTTTTACTCTGCTGAATGTGAGGGTTTTTACCATCCAGTTGGGGAGTGGCTTTTGAGGGGCTCTTTTCTTCAGGTTGATGTAAAGCCCCAGTTTTTCGATGATGGGGAGCTTGTGGGTCTCTACGAATTCGATGGGGGTACCATCGGGGTCTGAGATGTATGAAAAATGACCTGCGGCACTTCCCATATCAAAACTGTCGGCACTATTAACGGTGAAAGGAAATCCCCTAGCCTCACACTCCATTTGTAACGCCTCCATTCCTTTGATATCAAAACAGAGGTGAATAAATCCCAGTTCTCCCCAGATGCGTTTTTCGAAAATTTTTCGGGGATTGCGCTCCAGTGACTGCACCAGCTCAATTTGGGTAGGTCCCAACAATTTGCTGAAAGGACCCGTACGGTGCTCTTTATGCTCCAGTAGTACACGTCTGTATTTCTCTTTTCCTCCGGGCAAGGGCTCAAAATCTTCAAAGACCCCTGATTTGTCAGAAACTACATCATCGTATTGGAGAATTTCGGAATATACCTCCATGGCCTTGTCAATGTCGGATACCCCGATCACTGCCCCTGCCACCCCACCGGTGAGAGATTTTTGTTTCATGAAGCATCGGTCGTCCTCCAGCACTTCGAAGATATTATTGTAAGGGTCTTTGAGGTAATAGTGTAACCTGTTTTCCGGATTGAGAACAGGCTCACCCAAGATGTCTATCCCCATTTTCTTGTGTTGGTCGTATGCCCTCAAAACGTTGCGGCATTTCATTTTGGTGATAAAGATTCCTGTATCCCCAAGTTTAGCATCGAAAACCGGTGGTTTCGGTTCCATTTGCGTATGCTGCCATACTTCAAAGCCACCGCCCCCTTCCATATTCATGGCTAGTGCCGCATAGCGTTCACAATCTTTGTCATTGGTATAGTGGTGCATCAGCCTGGCTGTCGCCGTATCTTCAAAGACTTTAATGTCCATGCCAAAAGCACGCCGATACCATTTCCAGCCTTCCCGCGCATCTTTTAAGCCTACGCCGATTTGTTGAATTCCAACGATATTCTTTTTCATCAGTATATGATTTTTTTAAGTTATTGGTTTGATGGAAGGAGTTGTCCAAAAATTACAAAGCACCAAAAAAGTGTCATGTTGAGCGTAATCGAAACATTTGTCTTTCAAACGAACAGATTCTTTGACAAGCTCAGAATGACATCAACATTGGACTTTTGGGACAGCTTCTTCCATATTTTATTTTTTTTAATTTTTTACTTTGGTTACTAATCGATGATATAAAGCCGGCAGCCACCTGTGGATATAAACCATGAGGATTTCCTTGTTTCCAATAAGGACTTCTTTGCGTTGTTTTTTTATCGCATTGATGATTTTTTTTGCACATTTTTCAGGGGACATACCTCCGGCCTGACCATTGTCCATTTTGTTGTGAGCAGAGCCATCCGCAGTAATCGCATTGAGCGAAATATTGGTTTTTATCCGCCCCGGAGAAACGATGGTTACCTTGATGTTATCGTCTGTGAGTTCAGCCCTTAGGGATTCAAAAAAGCCCTGAATTGCATGTTTCGATGCCGAATATGCTGTGCGCAAGGGAAAGCCGAATTTTCCGGTAATACTACTGACGGCAACGATATGTCCTGATCCCTGGCTGAGCATGAATGGTAAAACTGCTTTGGTGAGCTGTACCATTCCAAAGAAGTTGACTTCCATTATGCGGCGGTCAATATTAACAGGCGTTTCACGGGCAAGTGAGCGTTGGCTGATTCCTGCATTGTTGATAAGAATATCTATATTACCCAGTTCGTTGGTAACTTGCTGAACAGCCAGCGGTATTTGTGCGAAATCGGAAAGGTCAAGGGGCTGAATCTTGCAAAAAGAAGTATATTCCATACAGGCTTTTCGGGTTTGCTTCAACGCATGGCTGTTTCGTGCCGATAGCACAAGCAGTGCCTCCTCTCGTGCCAGTGCAACAGCCAGAGCTTTTCCTATGCCGGAAGAGGCTCCTGTGATCCAGATTTTCTTGTTCTTTAAGGTTTTCATTTTTCTTTTTTAGGTTTAAAAGGGGTTAAAAGCTCATTTCTGCTCTTATGCGAATGCCATCTTTGTCGGTAAAACCGCTATGGCGATAATGATTGCCAATCAGCCTGACGTACTCAACTCTGAGGAATTTAAATATGTTTGTAAGTCCCAATCCAAGTTCGGCGTATGGCACGGAGTCTTTTGAATAGTAGGCAGGAAGATCAAAAACTCCATTGTAATCGTCAGTAAGTGTGCCGTAATGCCCTTTGAAGGAAACGATTTCCCGTAATTTTAATTTTTTGATAAGTGGTACCCTGTTGAGCAGGATTCCCCCACCATTGAAATGAAAATGGGTGTTGGTATAGAGGTTATGGGCAAAAGCGGCATGGTGGAGCAGATTAAACTGGTATTTTGCAAACCCCATTGACATGGAGCCTGCCGGCTGATCCAGCAGGTCATAAGGGGCATCACCGTAAAGCCATCCGGCATTGAGCATATATTCCATAAAAACCTGTCCCATGTTTAAGCGGCCTTTGATGGAGCCATGTAAATGGGAATACCATTCACCGTCTTTCATTTCTGCACCGGGCAACAGGGTTTGACCGATATCCCAGCTCAAATTGATGACCGGAATGGGGTCGAGATAATAGATTCGGTCGAAATAGAACTTATCGTAATGTTGTCCGGAAACGATCCTCAGGTTCATCAGGAGCCCATAGTTTTCATAAGTTTCAAATTGGGTGAAGTCGCTTGAGAAGATGACTTGGGGTGTTTGAGAGCTATGAAGGTAATAGGGCGAAAATTCCAGTTGATAATTGTCATTTACATTGTACTCGAAGCGAAGATCCAGACTTTTTTCTTCCTTAAGGTACGGGTCTTTTTCAGTAGAGGTAAGAGCGGCAATAAGGTTTCCGTTTCCTTTAGGGTTTGGATTGTTTTTTACGAATCGATGAAATTTATCGTGAGAGACCAGAGAATAATCGTCGGAATAGTTGAGCCGGAGAATAAATTTGTCAGATTCCCCTGGTTGCACAATCATATTGGCCCCGTATTTCAGTTCTTTATTTTTGGTTCCCATTCCCAGGAAACCACCGACTGAAAAGTGTTTTGATAATTGTTGGCTTGTACGAAGGGGGATGGTAAACCGGTGGCCTTCGATGGCGTTGGTGCTGTAGATGGTGAACATGGGCCCGATGTCGATTTTTCCGGCGTTGAGGTAGCCTGTGAGTGCAAGTCCACCAAGGGCATCAACTCCTTTGATCAGACTTTGTTCTTTGAGTTTTTCCACGCGGTAATAGTCGGCCTCTCTCGTTGAACTTTGCTCAAAATCAGGACTCTCAGCCCAGGTATTGTTATTCTGGGACTCTGGGTCATTTGTGAGTGCATATTGTGTTAGTTTATTGACAATCCAGTTGCCGGAGGAGATGTTATCCACTGTTTCTGAGCTGTAAAGTGAATCCGTCTCACTATTTAGTGTCAGTGACATATTGATGCGTACATCCTGTTCCCTGTAAAACCATTCTCCTTGCGGTGTTTTTTGAAATGAAACATGACCGCGAAACCCGTTTACAAAGTTGAGGTTGGCTTCTTTTGGAATATTTACTTCCATACTTGTGAGCGCAAAACTATTGTCCTCAATGGTGAAACTACCGGAGAAGAGCTGATCCAGTCTGTTTTTCGGTGCAAAGGAAAAATGGAAATATTTAGCGTTATTTATGGTTGAGCTGTCATTGAGATAGAGGTTGTATCTTGACAGTGCATTTTCTGCCAGTGGCGAAAGAAAGGACCTGTTAAGGATATTGATGTATTCGTCATAGAAATCCAGGTTTATTACCACATTGCGAAGAATGTATGTTTCGATGGCCTGATTTATTCTGGGGAAAATGCCGTCTTTTTTTTGATATACGGATTGAACGGAATCGCTGGTTATGAGCGCTCCATTTTCTGCAAGATATATTGGTGTGAAACGGATGTTATTTTCGTCGCCACTGATCGTAAGTTCTTTAAAGTTGTCAATAAGCCCGGGAACCCTCGACGCGGTATCCACAGCGATGTAAACATTGGTTGTTGAGAGTGTTTTGTAATTGTCTGTGTTTTGGATATTTTGCTTGTTGACTTCTTTGTTTTTCTGAATCTGTCGAAATAAGACAACAGCCCGTTCAACTTCCGGTTTTACCGTAACCTCATCGATGTTTTGGATGTTTTGTTGCAGGAAAATTGTTAGTTTATCCCCCTTGAATTCACTGAGCGCTTTTTGCTTCTGGAAATAACCGACCGATGAAAACAACAGTGTATCCTGCCTGGGATTGGACAAGGCAAAGGCACCGTTGATATCGGCGGTAGTACCCTGGAGGGTTCCTTTTACCGAGATATTTGCAAAAGGTACCGGCTCCCGGGTCTCCTTGTCCAACACAACACCCGTCAGTTGTTGAGCATTCAGCAGGCCGCCAAACAACCAGAGTAGCGCAGTAATCCAACCTGTTTTATAGTTTATTTTAATCATTAATTATTCCGCTCTTTTTTCAATAACCAGTAAAGACCTTTTACGCCTATTTTGATGTCGTCCAGCTTAAAGAGGACAAATATTTTTTCGATGTAAGCAAGTGTTCCCCAACCGATGGCCAGATAATAGAACCAGGGCCAGAAGCCGAAAACAAACAGAACGAAAAAGAATATTCCCTGAAGATAACCTGCAGAAACAGCAGAATAGAGGTGAAGACCCGGAATTTTGCCGAATCGTAAAAAAGAGACGATGTAACTGAGAATAAAAACTCCCAGAAACAGGAATAGTATCCAGCCGTGAGGTTCAATAACGTCCCACTTGAAAATGAAAAGTCCAGTCAGTGCCATTGCATAGGTGACAATATCTGCAAGGTTGTCGAGGGCTGCTCCAAAGTTGGTTTGCAGTTTAAAGAACCGGGCAATATTTCCGTCAAGAATGTCGCTTACCAGGCTAATGCAAAGCAGAACAACAAATGTTTCTTCTTTGCCGGTGATTGCCATGTAAAGGATTACCGGGAATACCAGTAATCTGTAAAGACTGAGCAGGTTGGGAACGTTTAGAACTTTTTCTCCTTTGATGGTGAGTTGCTTCATTGTTTCGTTGTTTTTTCGTTTGATACTGAATTGATGCTTTAATTTTCCGAACTATTCGTTTTCAATGGGAACTTCTTTTTGGGTGGGAATTTTCTTAAAGCTATTCTTGATGAAATAGTTTAGCATCCGGAAAACAGTTTGTTCATCCATGCAGTCGTCAACAGGAGTTATTACTGCATCACGTTTTGAGGTATCAAACTGAATATTGATGTTGGTATAGTTGCCGGTAAAGGACATGCCAACTGCCATTAATCTTTCCAGAGCATTCATTTGTGAATGTTCGAGTTCCGGATCAGGCACAATATCCATAGGCATCAGTTTTTTCAGACTATTGATGATGTAGCTGTTTTTGACCGGTTTGTTTGCCACAAAATTCATTATCGTGGGAACGCTTATGGCATTAACTGTTTGATGCAGGTAATCGACAGCCACATTTATGGGAATCAGGTTTTGTGTACCATCGGGGGAAATTTTTGCCCTCACCTTATTTTCAGGGTGCCGTTTAGCCAGCTTACAGACTCTTTTGGAAAAATCAAAAATGCCGTAATCTGTTTTTGTAATGCCTGTACGATTATCTCCTGTTACCTGAGATAAACGAATGACATGCCCGCGGAGTCCATTGTGGTCAATATTACGTTTGACTACATTTTCGGCCAGCCTTTTCGACCATTCGTAGTAATTGCGAAAGGATGAAATGTCCTGATCGGGATAGAATTTTTCTTCGAATATCTCTTCTGTGTTTCCGCACGAATAGGCAGTTCCAACAAAGAAAAAGCGGGAATCAGCCGATGAGAAGGCGGAAAAAAGGTTGACCGAGTTCTCTACCCCTCTGACATTGACAGCAAGCAATTCGTCTTTGGACTTGCGGTCATATTTGAGACTTGCTGCAAAATGAAAATAGTCCACATCAGTTTTGAATAATTCCTGCAGACGGGTTTCAGAAAGACCAAAGTTCTTATCAAGCAGAGAATAATCCACAATCATCAGGTTGTCGAGGGAGGGGGTGTTTCCGTCATTGATGACATTTAAAGCCTGAATTACCCTGTCCTCTGCTGAAGATTTAGTGTTCCCTCTTACCAAAGCCAAGACCTGGTAATGATGTTTTAAGAGTTCATTTATGAAGTTGGAGGCCACATATCCATTGGCTCCGTTAACAATTACTCGCTTCATGTTGTAAGGTTATCTGTTATAAAAATGATACTAATACTAATATTACTGCCATGGGAATGGATAAGTTGTCCGACCCTCGCCAACTAATCAATTCTCCCAGTGTTCCAGCCGTTGCGACCAATAATCCGAGCCAGTATGTCTTAAAGTCAAAAATATCGCGGTGAAGCCATAGTGCAAGCATGGCTATAATCAGACTGGTGATAAAAAAAGCTGTGGTGCCCAGCCAGGTTTTATTGAATTTGCGTTTGCCCAGTTTTATCCTTCCGTTGTATTTTTTAATGTTGATGCCCAGAATCGCAGCCATAGGGTCGCATATTGCTAAAATGAGCATGGGCAGGATAAATAATAGTTTATTTTCCAGCAGACATGAGATGAGGAAGGTGAGATATATGGATAGTGGTAAAAGGTAACTCCCCATGGATTTACGGCGGATGTCGTGAATGGACTTAAGTTTCCTGCTGTATTGTGTGATGGCCAGAACCAGAAAAAAGAGAAACGCAAGAATGAGTACATACCAGTGCGACGGGAATATGTATGGAAATGGTACGGTAGCCAGTGTGGCTGAGAAGTGCGCAAACTTCCGGGTGATCTCTCCTCTGATTTTTAGTCGTCGGTAGTTTATTTCATTGAAAGCCAGCAAAACAGCTATTCCGATCAAATAAATAAATGAAATTGCGATTATATTATCCATGTGAAATTTAATTTTTCAAATGTTTAAGAACCATGCAGAAAGGGCCACCCAGGCACCTCCTGCTAAGAGGCTGTCAAATCTGTCAAGCAATCCACCGTGTCCGGGAATAAGATTGCTGAAGTCTTTGGCTTGAAATATCCTTTTGTACCATGATGCTGCCAAATCTCCCGCAAAAGCAAAAACGATGATGCCGGTGGCAATAATCAGTAATTCTGTTAGAGTGCCTGAAAAAAGTTTGTGCAGGAGGATGGCACTGAAAAGTGCCACCAGAGTTCCACCGATAAAACCTCCCCAGGTTTTATGTGGGCTGATTTTTGGCACTATTTTTTGACGACCCCAAAGTTGCCCGGTGATCTGGCTGAAACTATCGAAAATGGAGAGGGTGAGGAAAGAGAACAGAATCAAATTTTTATTAAGGAGGCTAAATGTAAAAAGGCCGTAAGATAAGGCAGTGAAAATAAGTAACGAGATGAGAAAGATGCCTTTATTTTTGTAGCCTGTTGACTGATGAAGGAAAAAGAGTTCCATCATACCCCCGCCAATGATGACAAAGCTGATGTATTTGAAAAAAACAGGATTGATTACAATGGAGAAAAAGAGCAGGTTGATAATGATGAAATAGACCCCAAACTTGGTGTAACTTTTGCGTGCAACCTGTATCGGTTTATGCCTGTTGATGAGATAGAATCCTATACCTCCTGCCAAAAAATAACTTAAAATGATGATGTATATCAGTTTTATCATGCGATTATCATTAAAATGCCAATGAGTACCATTACAGTGGCATAGACATACTTTATTGAACTTTCAGAATTCTCGGTTTTTATGTTGGATAAAATAACGGGCCCCAGCAAAGCTCCTGGTATGGAACCTGCTGTGAGGAGTGTCACCAGGGTCAGGTCTATTTGGCCCATTAAAAAATGTGCGCCTACAGCAAAAGAGGTGTTGACAACCAGTACAAAAAGGGAGGTTCCTATAACCATTTTTACCGGGAGTCTGGCCGCGAATAAACCCGCCAGAACCGGTGCCGTTCCACTGGTTCCGAAGGTTCCCGTAATTATACCAGCCAGGAAACCGTAGGCTGGTTTTTTTAAATAGTTAGTTGGTTTTCTTCTTTTGTTAAAGGTTTTGTTTGTTTTATCAGACCGGCGCTGTTTTACATTCATAAGCATTAAGCCACCTATACCAACTGCGTAAATCCCAAAAATCGTTTTGAGCAATTGGGGGATGATGTAGTTTGCGATGGCAGCACCGGCAAAAGCACCCAAAATACCGGAGATGGCGAATACCGAGCCAGTTCGGATATCCATGTTACCTTTTCTGTAATGCATTGCAGCCCCAACGATACATATTGGTAACGTAGCTACCAGCGAGGTGATGACAGCTGTCTGAGCCGGAGCCCCAATGACCAGGGTGAGTATTGGCAGAAAGAAAAAACCGCCACCGCCGCCCAGAATCGTACCAAACAGGCCAACTATTAATCCTGCGAGGGGGAGTAAATAGTAGATTGGTTCTATGGTTGAGAAGAATGTCATTTTATGGCTGCAGGTTTTTGTCCAAATCAAAATCGGAATCTCTGATTTGAGTTAGCTGACTTAGTTTTGTGATAGTTAACTCAGAGGTTTTGCCACTGGTAGGATTGTAAACGTGTACCTTGTATGGAAAATGATTTTCTGAAGTATAAAATTCGGGATGTCTGTAATCTGTGAATTCAGTATCGGAGGTGAGGTTGCCTTTGTTATCAAAAGAATTGATGCGGTACAACAGTTCAGCCTGCACATCAAGATAAGCCACCAGGTATTCGGCATTTCCGGGAAGCTGAAGTTTTATTTTTTGAACTTCCCTGCCATTAAAATTATCTTTTTCTTCTTCTGAGATGAGATAATCGTCAAAAGCCGCGCTGCTGAAATGGTTCATCGGAATTTCGGTGCCGGGAATTTTTAATTTGCGATTATTGGCTCTGAATTTCCTGATTTTTCCTGTTGAAGGCAAAAATATTTCAATGGTACTCTTTCGGCTTTTGTCGATGAAGTGAGTCGTTAAAATTTGAGTTCCTTTTAAATCTTCCGGTGCAGTAATTTCTATCATTACCTTTCTTGCTTTCTCAAAGCGCCCAAAAGAGACGTTTAATTTGCGTAAGATGCTGCTGCCTCCTGCATCGGTAGTTTCCAGTGTTATCTGTGCCTGTGCGTCCTTAAGCGCAAGTTTTTTCACTGCATTTTCGAAAGCAGTTTTAGTCTGTTTTTCAGCTCCGTTTGCTGGATTAATTATTCCCAACAGGTATATGAATAGTAGGGCTATTTGCATAGTTTGTTTATTAGCAATTAATTATTTTGGTCTGGTTCCAGAAATTTCGGTTTGGTTAAGGTGACAATAGCAGGTACAAGTAATAATGCACAAATCAGACAGGAAAAGATTGAAATGACTACCAGGAGTCCGAAAAAACGGAGGGGTGCAAAACCTGAGAATGCCAGAACGGCAAAGCCAATGATTACTGATAATGCATTGAATATAATGCCTCTTCCTGTTGTCGATAGTGTTGTTGAAATGGCTTTTACTATGCTGCCCTGTGCTGCAAATTCTGCCTTGTATCTCCAAAGGAAGTGGATGGTGTAATCGATTCCCACACCAATCATGACAGAGGAGAGCAAAGCAGTTACAATATCCAATGGTATTCCGAAAAAACCCATCAGTCCAAACAGCAGGAGGGTAGAGAAAAGAAGCGGTAAACTTCCGTGTATTCCAGCAACTATTGATTTGAATATGATGGATAATAGAATGATGATGATAAAAAATGCCAGTATGAGCGATGTGATCTGTCCGCGGATAACCATGTCTGCAATTTGAATTTTGGACAATCCCGGTCCGGCAATTCCTTTCAGCAAAGGGTCTTTTCCGGCAATATTGTAAAGTTCATTGAGGAGTTTTTTCCCGGTTTCGTTACTGCCATCCGTAAGGCTAACGAGTATTCTGGCATTCTTGCGATTCAGGTCTATCAGTTGTGCTATCTGTTTGTCGAAACCAGCCATAGATGCGATTTCGAGATATTGGGCTGCTTCGGGCCGGGTTTGGGGCAGATTGTCAAATTCGGATTCATCTTCAGAGTATAATCCTTTGCTCAGCTCTCTAAAAAGTGTAACAGGAGAAATGATGTTACCTGCCTGAGGCAATAGTGCTATTTGAGCGGTATATTGATCAATTCGCCGGAGTACTTCGGGTTCGAGGATATCGCCGGAAAAGAGTAAAGAAATATATTGTGAACCTCCTAGTTTCTTATTGGTTAGTTTTATGCCGGTGCCAACGTTTGAGTCGCCGGTAAAATATTCTTCTACATTGGTGTCTACCTTAAGGAGAAAAAGGCCCCCGATACTGATGAAAGAAATCACCAGAAAGGAACCAACGATGGTTTTTGGATGCTTATTGACTCCACGTGCCAAAAGATGTAGGCTTTTGTTTAAGAAGCCGGTGGTGCTTCTTTTAATGACCGGTGTTTTGGGGGCTTTTGTATAGAATGTGAGTAGAACCGGGATTAGGTAAAGACTCAACACCAGTGCAATGCCAATGCCTGCCGAAGCAAGAACACCCAACTGAGCAGCCGGAGCCATTTGATGTGAGAGCAGCCCCAGCATACCTCCAATTGTTGTAAGGCCTGTGATGGTGATGGGGCGTTTGAGTTCACGGAAAATTTTTTGCGGAATGGCGGAAGGGGGGATCTCTTGATTTTTACCGGATTCTTCCTGATATAAGTTGATGAGGTGAATGCCATAATCGTTGGCGATGGCTATCAACATGATGGGCAGAAGTACCGAAACCAGCGATATTTCCCACGAAAAAAGGGCCATGAGACCAAATGTTAACACAATGGAAAGCAGGACCACCAGAAAGGGTAACAGAACGCCTTTCCACTCTCTGAAAAAAAGAAAGAGCATAACAATCATCACAATCAGAGCTGCGGGGAGTAAGGTTATAAGATCTTTTTTGATGTAGGATTTAACAGAATTTCTTATGTAAGCCAGTCCGCCAATGTGGATTTCGTCCTTACCGGGAATTTCTCCAATTATGCGGTTGATTTCAGCAATGATGGTTCGGTCGTCGCTGTACTCTGATTTGGTAAGAATAATGGCGGAGGTGGTGAAATCATTACTTATAAGATGTCCGGCCAACGGATTTTTGGCAATCTTCTGTTTCAGTAATTTCAGTTCTGACGGCTTATCCGGAATGTGTGAAAGAAGAGGGTAAATCTCTGTGAAACCATCTTCTTCCCGAAACCCGATGACATCCTTTAAGGAGAAAGTGTGCTCTATACCATCAATGTTTTGCAGCTGTTCTGTAAGCCGGATAGTTCTGGTAAAACTACGGGGGTTAAAAACGCCTTCTTCGTTGTATTGAATCAACAGGAGCTTTTCATTGCCTCCGAAAATGCTGTCCAGTTTGTTCAGAAAAGTGCGATTATTTATGTTTTCGGGTATGTATTTGTCGAATGACGGATTAATACTCAGATGAGGGATCAACCAGAGTGCCAGGATGGTTAAAATGCCTGTCCCTGCAATGAGTGTGGTGCGGTATGTTGAGTTTTGTAACTTCACAGCGTTTCTTTGGCAGATTTAACCTACATGATTGTCTTTGTCTGAGAAATGATCTTCTGACAAAAGCTCATGAATCATCAGGCTTCGGTTGAAATATTCATACGATTTATGCAACAAATCCATAAACCGAAGCGCAAAGGTAGAATGCTGTGAAGAGTCCTGCCTGTGAAATACAATGAACCTGCAAAATGAGAAATTGAAGGTTCAATTTCGGGGGGTTAAGTGGAAAGCTCTTATCGGTCGAGCCATTTTTTAACGATGGATGCTTTGTCCCTGCTTACCACTATTCGCTCAGGTGTTTCCAATCCGGGAATGAGTTTAATGATTAGTTTGCTATTGAAGTAGTTTTCCACCCTGTCGATGGCATTCAGGTTGATAATAAACTGCCTGTTCATGCGCAGAAACTCATCGGGATTTAATTCCTCTTCGAGGTCAGAAAGCGTCCAGTCGATAATGTGCTGCCGGTTTTTGAAGGTAACTGCCAAGGTTATTTTGTCTTCCACCATAAAGAATGCAATATCTTCCACGGGAATTTTTTTGTAGGCATCTGCCTTGGCAACCAGGAATCGTTTCCGGAATCTGTTTTGATGGCGGGTAACTTCCTCTGCCAGTCTTGAATAATCGATCAGTTTAGATGATGCAATCTGCTGATCGATTGTCAGGGACACTTTATCCAACTTGGCAAATACCTTTTTCAGATCGTCTGTTTTGATGGGTTTCAGCAGATAGGCAACGCTGTTGATATCAAATGCTTCGATGGCATACTCGTTGTAAGCAGTGGTGAAAACAATGGCTTTGTTGGAAGCATCAGCCTGGTCGAAAATGGAAAAACAGATGCCATCGGCCAGTTGGATGTCCATAAAGATGAGTGCCGGCTCGGGGTTGCTTTTTAGCCATTTCACGGTATCCTCTACTGTCCTTAATTCATCATCAATTATGATGTCTGGACGCAGGTGTTCTATCTGTTTCCTCAGCGCCCTGGACAACAGGGGCTCGTCTTCTACAATGAGTGCTTTATAGTTCATGATGATCGCTTTTTTGAATTAATGGGATAGAGACGCTGAATGTTTCATTGGTATTGAGGACTTCCACACTGCCTTTCAATCCTAAGTATTGATATCTTTTCTTGAGGTTCGATAAACCGGTATTGGTGGAATAGGTTGAGTTTCTTGGTTGATAGTTATTGGAGACGGTCAATCGGTTGTTTTTTGTGTAGATATCCAGTTTTAAGGGCCGGCTTTCGGTAGCCAGATTGTGTTTGATAGCATTTTCGACCAGGTACTGTAAACTCAGCGGTGGTAAAAGTTTATTCAGTGCATCCTTTTCTACCTCAATGTTGCAAATAAATCCTTCAGCCAGTCGTTCCTTATGGAGCGTGATGTAGGCGCGGATGAATTCCAGCTCCTCCTCCAGTAGTGTCAGCCGCGAATTTGTATTTTTTAGTACATATCGGTAAACATCCGTAAATTTTTCGATGAATATGAGAGCTTTGTCCGGGTTTTCCGGTATGATTGCCATCAGTGTGCTCAGGTTATTGAACAAAAAATGGGGGTTCAACTGATCCTGCAGGGCAAAATAATCCAGTCTCAGCTTCTCCTGTCGCAACTTTTCATTTTCCAGAATAAAATATTTGAGGGAATTGTGGTAGTTGTTTGCCACCAACGCTGCCACAAAGATGGTAACAAAGAGAACCAGAATGGTGATGCCCAAAGCAAAGGAATCCGGATCTCTCATGCTTTCATCCGGAATAAAGAAGGGGCGCACCCAATTTCCTGTTATTCCTGTTATTACCAGCCAGAACGGGGCGAAAATCAGCAGTGCGATAACCCTTTTTAAAAGGGCCTCATGCCAGGGGTATCTTTTGCCAACCAGCGCATCAAAGACAAAAATTCCTTCGCTGAGAAACACAATGAAGGAAACAAAAAACAAAACAGCTTTGAATTGCATCGTTTGCAGGGATTCCTCTTTTACAACTATGGTTATTGTAAAGAGGAATAGCAGAGAGGTAATGATCTCTGCTATAAAACGCTTTAAGAATCCTATTTTGTGTGGTATTTGTCCGTTTTCGGACCAATACTGATGCAATGGTTTAAAATTCCTCATTGTTTTGCTGTGCTTGTTGACCGGTGTTGAGTTGTCCAATGGCCTTGAGCCATTTTGTTCTCAGAACTTCGTAATCGGAAAGGGACTTTACCAGTGATGCTTCCGAGCGCTGATGTGCCACACGGGCATTCAGTAGATCGGTGATGGTATTCAATCCTGCATTGTAACTGACTTCCACCTCCGATAATGTTTCGGAAGCTTCTTCCAGTGATTTGCGGGCCAGCTGTATTCTCTCCAGACCTTCTTCCAGTTTCAGGCGGGCCTGGCTGATTTCCAGTGTTACTAATTCCCGGCTGTTTTCAAGTTCTAATATAGCCATTTGTTCATTAATCTCCGCCTGTTGCATTTTGTGTTTTTTCTCGCGCCAGTGAAAAACCGGAACCGACAGCTGGGCCATGGCATTCATGTTCCAGGAACCCTCGGCAATGTCGGGCACTTCGGAGTACCCATAGCTTACCTGAGCACCCAATTGTGGCAGGTACGCTGCCCGGGTTAATTTTTTTTGCAGGTTTTCTATTTGTGCCTGGCGTTCCAGAATATTGATTTCCGGTCGTTGTATATTGCTTTCAGCTGTTTCGTTGCTCGCAGGGAAGGTATTCTTTTTGCTGTTCATTCCGGGATTTGTGACAGCCAGTAGTTGCTCATTCACGGGTCTTCCTATGATTTGTGCCAGGTTCATTTGTAGCAGGCGTACGGCATTGGTGACTTCCAGGGCCGTCATCTCAGCTTCATTTTTTTGGACGGTTACTTTCAGCAATTCACTCCGGGGAGCCAGCCCCAGGTCGTAAGAAGCCTGAAGTTGTTCTTCCAGGGAATCCAGGGCTTCGGTAAATCTGTTCACCACTTTTTGTTGTTCCTGCATAGCGACCAGCTGCCAGTAGGCTTCATCTGTTTCCAGAATTATTTCTGCCTGTTGTTGTTCTTTTGCTTTTTCTGCAATCTCTACGCCTTGTTTGGCCATCTGATTGGCCAATCTGACTTTACCTCCTGCATAAATGGGCTGCTGAGCCGATAACTGTGCCTGATAAACCTGCAGGTTGTCTTTGTCGATGCCCAGTTGCTTCAACTCTTCCAGGTCAGGAATGAATATGGCATTGGCGCTTCCGTTTATGGCCGGGAAATAAGCGGTTTGTGCTTCTCTTTTTGCAGCCTCGGCTTTTTGAACCTGTAAGATGGAGGTTTGCACTTTTTTATTTGCAGATAGGGCCTCCTGGCGGCACTCCTGAAGAGTGACAGGGGTCTGGGTCATTGCCGCAATGGGGAAAAATGTGAAGAGCGTGAGATATAGTGATTTTTTCAACATAGTATTAGTTTGAATTATTCTGTAAATCATCGTGATGGGCAATTGTTCTGGTGTCCACTTTGTAAAAAACGGAATAGAGAACCGGAACAATAATTAAAGTAATGATGGTTCCAAAGAGCAGTCCGAACATTATTGACACCGCCATTCCCTGAAACATTTCGTCAAACAGTAGCGGAAACATTCCCAGAATGGTGGTTAGGGATGCCATGGTGACCGGACGTACTCTGGATACAGTGGCTCCTATAACGGCTTCCAGCCTGTCCTTTCCGCTGTTGATGTCAATGTTGATCTGATCAAGCAGCACCACGGTGTTTTTAATCATCATACCGATGAGACCCAGCCCCCCAATAATGGCCACAAATCCGAAATTGAGACGTGTAATCAGAAATCCGGCAATAATGCCGATGAATGCCAGTGGCACAATGAGGAAGATGAGGCTGGGTTGGCGGAAGTTGTTGAACAGGGCAATGGTGATAAGTACCATCAGCAACAGGGCCAGCGGCAGGTTTTCCATAAGTGCCTGGTTGGCTGTTTTATTGTCTTTCAGCTCACCGTGCCACTCGAGAGAATAGCCTTCGGGGAGTTGAATGGCCTCAACAGCGGGTTTTATTTTTTCCATTACCTGAGGGGCAGTCAGTCCCCTTAAGGGATCGCACTGAGCTTTGATGGATCTGATGCCGTCGTATCTGCATATCAGGTAATTGCTTCCGTTTATGTTCGTGGAGTCGGTAATCTGTTGCAGGGGAATGCTGCTTTGCGAGTAGTTGCCCCAGACTGGAACTGAACCAATATTTTCCGGATTGTCGGCCAGCGATGGTTCCATCTTCAACATTATTGGGAGTTGTGTGTCACTTTCATAGAAGGCTCCCACCGGCATTCCTTCGGAGGCAATGGCCAGTGTCGAAGCCATCGAACTACGGCTGATGTTGAGTGGTCTGGCCTTTTCGGGTGCATAAACAGGAGCCAGGTTTTTAACTTTGTTGCCCCAGTTATCGTTTACAAATATTGCAGTGGATTCGTCGTTCATGATCTTTTTGGCCTGGTCGGCCAGACTTCTGAGAATTTCCGGATCGGGACCCGAAAACATGGCCTGGATTTTATAGTCACCCCCGATGGATGAGTATTGTCTGCAACGAATGGTGGCATTGGGGTACTTTTTTTGAAACTCAGCCTCTATACGGGGCATGATGTTTATTGTTTCTTCGAAATTATTTGTTTCAACAATTAACTCTCCATAGCCAGGATTAAAGCTGTTCATGGGCCTTGAAAGGGTATAGCGTACCGGCGAACTCCCCAGAGCTGTGGTTACTTTGGTCACCTCTTCCCATTGAAGCAGGGCATTTTGTATCGACTGCAGATCTTTTTCCACCTGGTAGATGTCACTGCCATCGGGCAGACTGTATTCTACCATAAACTGATTGTATTTGGATACCGGGAAAAAGTCTTTGTTGATAAAGCGAAATGCCCAAAAAGAGAGGAACAGAATGAGTATTGTTGCAATGGCTACCAGTGACTTGTGCCACAGGGCAAATCGTATTGTTTTCCGGAAATACCGATAAAACCCTCCGGAATAGATCTCGTCTGCCTCCTGTCCTTTGTTCTTCTTTACTTTTCCCTTTTTGTAAAAGAGGGAAGCCATGAAGGGGGCTTGAATCATCGCCAGAATCCAGCTCATGGTAAGCGAAATGGCCAACACAAAAAAGAGTGGTTTCATAAATTCTCCGGCTGCAGTGGTGTTAAATGCCAGTGGCATAAATGCCAGAATGGCTATTATGGTGGCTCCCAGGAGGGGGAAGGCATTTTGTTTGGCTGCCAGGACAAACGCTTTTCGACGTTTGATGCCTTTTTGCATGTCTGAAAGAATTCCATCTACCACGACAATGGCATTATCCACCAACATTCCCATGGCAATAATAATGGCTGCCAACGAAACTTTATCGAGATTCATGTTGAGGAATCCCATAATGATAAAGGTGCTTAAAATGGTGAAAATTAAGCTACTGGCGATAAGGAGTCCAGCTCGAAACCCCATTGCTATCAGAATGACAATAATGACAATGGCTACGGATTCAACCAAGTTGATGGTGAAATCGCCTATTGCATCCTGTACCTTTGATGGTTGGTCGTAGATCTTATGAACTTCGATGCCCACAGGTATTTCCGGGGTTAGTTCTGTCAGGCGCAAATCTACCCGCTCTCCCAGCTTGATGATGTTGTCGCCCGATTCCATAGAGATGGCGAGCCCCAGTGCAGGTCTTGAGTTAAATGATAAACCACTTTGTCTGGGGTGGTAGAAGTCTTTCGAAATAGTGGCGATGTCTCCCAGACGGAAGCTTCTGCCATCATTGGTGTAAATATTCAGGTCTTCCACCTCTGCCAGGGAGCGTAGCTTGGTTCCCACATTTATTCGCAATCGCTCTGTTCCCGACACCAGGCTTCCGGCATCTGTCACTTTAGCCTCGTCGTTGATTGTTTGAGCAATTGACATGGGGTTGATGCCCAGATGTGCGAATTCTTCCGCTGAGAAGGAGATGTTTACCACCTCTTTTTGCTCACCTACCACTTCAATTCGTTTCACGCCTTTTACCTGCAGTAATTCTTTTCTGAGGAAATCGGTATAATTGTCCAGCTCTTCGTAGGAATAGCCATCGCTGCTAACGGCCAAAAAGATGCCATATACATCGCCGAAATCATCGTTGACCACAGGGGTTCCTGCTCCGGCAGGCAGTCCGGAACTAGCATCGTTCACTTTTCTTCGGAGATGATCCCAGATCTGTGGAAGTTCCGCAGTGGTTACTTTTCCTTCCAGCGTAACTGTGATTTGTGACATCCCCGGTAGGGAGCGTGATTCTATATAGTCGATATTTTCCAGCTTCTGAATAGCTTCTTCCAAAAGGCTGGTGATTTCCAGATCTACTTCTTCGGCAGATGCCCCCGGATAAGGTGTTATGACCACGGCAGCCTTTACAGGGATCTCAGGGTCTTCGAGTTTGCTGAGACTTGAGAATGAGCTAATACCTCCAATTACCAGGATGGTGAAAAAGGTGATGAGTAGTGATTTCTTTTCAAGTATTTTCTCTAACATCGGTAACTGGCTTTTAAAGTGAGAGATTCTGTGAAAGTGGTTTAACCTGCTGCCCCTCCATCAGGGAGTGAACTCCTGCTACAACAATCAGCTCTTTCTCCTGTATGCCATTGACGATTTGTATGTGTCCGTTTTCAATGACTTCACCTGTTGACACAGGGCGCACAGCAACTGTTTGGTTCTGTTGGTTGTAGATCCACACATTGGCTTTTCCGTCCTTGAAAAAGAGGGCTTCGGCAGGAACGGATACCATGGTTGAGTTGCCTTCCTCTGTTTTGTGGATGAATGCTCTGGCGGTCATGCCTGGCTTAACAGTGCGGGGATCCGGATTTTGCATTCTTAATCGTACATTGAACAATCCGTCGTCTCCGGCTTTTTGGGCCACCGATTTGATGGTTGCCGGATAGCGTTGTGCTACATGGTGGTTGATGCTCACCATGGCTTGCTGTCCTTCATGTAACTGATTGATGATGGATTCAGCCACAGAGAAGTTCACTTCCAGTGTATTGGTATCAATGATTATCAAGGCGGGTTCTCCCGGGGCAACCGTTTCATGATTGTCGATGAGCTTTTGATGTATGTAACCAGAAAAGGGGGCTTTCAGTTCCGTGTCGGTCAGGGCATTGGCGGCACTTTCCCAGTTGCTTTTGGCAGCCAGGAATCCGGCTTCCAGCTTGTCCAGGGAATTCTTCGGGAATTTGCCCTGCTCATACAGTTGTGAATATCTTTCAAATTCGTTCTTAGTCTGCTTGTATTGGGCATCGGCAGCTAGCAACCTGGTTTTGAAATCCCGCTTGTCCAGGACTGCCAATATCTGACCTTTCTTTACGTAGTCCCCTTCCGAGTAATAGAGGTGCTCCACTTGTCCCCCTACCCTGAAGGCCACAGAGGACTGGTGATTCTCTTCAATAGTGGCATTAAATGACCGTTCATTAGCAGACGAGGGGGGGCTTACCTTCGCTATCTTCACATACCGCATTTCCTTTTTTTGCTCTTCTGTAGTGTTCGAGCATCCAATGCTTAAAATAGTAAGACCAATAATGGTCAGGGATAATAGTACTGTTCTCATTTTCTTTTTCATTAAGATGTTGTTCTTCATCTGTTTTTTTGCAAAAATAGAAACAGAGAAAAAGGAGATCGCTTATTTTAAGTGGAAGGGGAAAATATCCGTGTTGAAGGGGAGAAATGAAGTGTTAAATTGTTTTCTTGTCAGCAAACAAGGGATGATGAACCTTTTGTGCGGAAGCGGGGAGTGGGGGAAACCGGGCTGCAAGCCCAACTAAAAAAGCAGGTGGCATCGTCACGGGAAAAAATCAGGTTTGATTCTTGCGCCCTGTAAGGGCAGGCATTTGCCATGCAGCCTATTAAATATTCCCGTTTATGGCTCAGGCAAGCCTCTACATAAGTATATTGGCTCTTGGGCAATATGGTTACAAAAACCTCAACCGGGATGATTTCTCCAGTTTCCCGATTAATGATTTGAACAACACAATATTGCAGATTCCTCCAAACCGTTTCTGGTATTAACTAAATTGAACTGAATCATAAAAAACAAAAAAGCCTGTAAATCAAACGATTTACAGGCTTTTGTTTTCAGGTGATTCCTGAAAAGTCGGGGTAGCAGGACGACACCCTGTGCCTGTAATGACTTTATTTCTAGTAATATACAATTTAGCATTTCAATGAGCTCACCGTTTTGTTCTCATTTTTTTTGAACTGAAACGTGCGTTTTTGGTGCAAACTGAACCATATTATAAAAGTACGAAAAATGAGAATTTGTGTATCACATTAATACAAAATTATTCAAAAAAAATGGAGAGATATTTTAATGGCTGGGATTAGTCGTAGATGTACTCCTTTACTTCTTCGGGCGCAAAGCCGGCGAAGTCGGCAAATTCTTGGATGGTTACGAATTGATGGGGTTCTTTCCCCAGGCGCTTACGGATGTTGTCCAGGATGCGGTAACCGGTTTTTTCGCTTTTGCCTGTGATTCGCTGGATGTCCTTGGCGTAAATGCAAATTCTTTTGGTCTTCATTTTCTATAGGGTTACTTATTTAACAATAAGTCAGGTTTTAATACTTTATCTATACTTGAGATATACCGTATCTATACTGAGGTGGTATTGTCTGTTTGTAAATATGTACCAGTAAAAATAATAAAAAAAGAGACATTGTAGGACAGTTTTCTCATTGAAAGTCAGGTTTCCTGTGGTGATTTGAAAAAAAGGGTTTTCGGTGATAGGTTTGATTCATAAACGAGGGTGTATGGGGTAACCATCTCCCTGAAAACCTAAAATGTTATGGCAAGACAAGAAAGTTTTTTGAAGTTGAAAGGAAGAGTAGGAGACCTTACTTTCTACAAAAGTGGCGGGAAATATCTGGCTCGTACTAAAGGGGGCATTGATGGTGATCGCATCAAGAATGATCCGAGGTTTGCGCGTACCCGGGAAAACGGACAGGAGTTTTTGAGAGCCGTCAAGGCCGGGAAATTGTTGCGAGATGCTTTTCGCGAGCAGCTAACCTTAACTTCTGACCGGGGAATGAGCGGACGCTTGTCTTCTGCATTCTCAAAGATTGTGAAGAGTGATGAGGTCTCGGCTCGTGGAGAGCGGAATGTGATGGCTGGAGATGTGGCACTGTTGACGGGCTTTGAATTCAATGCCAACAGTAACCTGAAGAATATCTTTACCGAAGGTTATGGAGCCAGTCTTGCGGAAGGTGTTGCAGAGGTGCTTATTGACGCCTTCAATCCGTCCAGTATCCGGAAACCTGAAGGAGCTACTCATGCGCAATTTGTGACTGTAGCCGGTTTCTTTGATTTTAACGGATTGGAATCGGCGGCTGCTACCGTTGAAGGGGAGCCTTTTTCTTTGGATGAGTCGGAGCACTTGGAAGAAACTCTGACCGTCGGGAGTGTGGAGCCGGTTGAAGGTGGTGTTGGAGTTGTGATGCTTGGCCTCCTGTTTTGGCAGGAAGTGAACGGTGAGCTGTATAAGCTCAACAATGGTTCGACCAATGCCCTGCGCGTAATTGCCGTTGAATAATGATGAGCCCGGGAAACATAGAACGTGGCCGGCAGGCAGGGTTTGTTGGAGGAACACTGACAGGGATCTTTACCAATATTTCCCTGGCAGATGTGATGGGAACGATTGTGCTTTCTGCCATAGGTGCTGCGGTTAGTTTCCTGGTCTCTTTGTTGCTTAAGCGTTTGCTGAACCGACCAAAGGAAAAATCATCTCCGAGAGGAGGAATAAAATAGCCACCAACGGGTGGGTTAGTGTCAAATCAGGCATGGTTTTCAGGACCAAGTTTTATTCTTTTTACTTCTAACTTCTTTAAAAAATCATTGCAGAGCCCAGCTATGCGCAGATTTTTTGCATTGTCAGAAGAAAAAATAATTGCAACTTACCCTAAATCCCATTCATGAATTGACACTGTTTGATGTTTGAGATGAAAAGCTCTTCGGGAAACCGGAGGGCTTTTTTTCAGTTAATGAGTTGATGAACTAATGAGCTGGTGAGTCAGGGTGGAAGAGGTTTGATCCTTCCTGTTTGAGGGAGGCACCGAAGTAGAAGCTGAAGACCTGAGTGATAATGGCACTCAGAACGCCCAGGATATAGATGATAATGTCTTTGCCTTTTTGAGGGAGAGAATCGGGATAAAAGAGAATGACAAAGAATAGAGCAAAAGAGAGTACGGTGGTAATGATGGCCAGGTAAGCAGAGATGTTTTTGTTTAGCAGCGTAGCGGATGGGCTTGTCTGCACTTTTGCTGCCCGGTTTCGTGCTGAATCCTTATCCTTTAGAATGTTGCTTTCCTGTTTAATCTGCAGGCTTTGCATTTCATGCTGATGTTGCCATTCGGCTTTCTTGAGTTCCAGTTCCAGCTGAAGTTTTTCTGATTTTGTTGTGGTAAGGTTGTCGATGACATTACCAATAGAAGAGACTATGGTCTCTCCTGCTTTGGGATTGAAGAGGTTGGCAATGAAGCTCATGATTTTAGTTTTTAGATGTCACCAATAGCACGGCGGATCCATCCGAAAAAGAACTTACGGTTGGCCGGTCTAATTTTGACCAGGTGGACATATCTGGCAATTTTTGCGATGGTATAGGAAGCCAGAAACAGATCGGGATTGGTATTGTTTAGAGCCTTAAGGGTAATGGGGCCAATGATTCCGTCGGGGGCAACATCGAGGACTTTCTGTGCAATTGAAATCCCGGTTTTGATGCCGGAGTTCACTGAGAAGTCGAAGATTGAATCTGCGACCAACTGGTTTTGAATGGCATCGCCTTTTATCTTGTTCCAGAATTTGTTTTTGTAGAATTGTCTGACCTCATCAGGGAGATGAACATCAGTACCCAGAGTATCCGGGAAACCTGGCGATTGTTTGTACCTGTCGATGATTCTCCAGCCAGTCCAGTCGGGGTGGATATTTCGGGCAATGCCTTTGTAGGTTTCCCCGCCAAGATCATCAGGGTCATTGACGTATCCACCTTCGTGAATGAGGGTTTTGTTGAATGCATCTTCAAAAATTGCCATAATTTGAGGTTTTATCGATTAGAGGCAATTTATCAAGGAGGGTGTCTGTTTGCAAGGGAGTTGGGGGAATGTGAGAGAAATGGGGGGGATTGGGGTGATTAAGATTGGGCGATTGGGAAATCACCCGTCCCTGGAAAATGATGGATATTTTTTGCAACTTTGAGGGATTTGACTTACATCAAAGTTTAATATGGTTTTCTGAGGAAAAGTTATGAATCAGGTAGAATTGACAAAAGAAAAAGTTCAGGCGCTGCTTGGAGATATGGAATCAGAACAGATAGAACGTACTATATCAAAGAATGATACTGATAAATTCTCACAAGCAATCTGTGCATTTTCGAATGATATTGGGAAAACATTGAGAAATGGTTATCTGCTCATAGGCGTTCATGATGATGGCACTCCTAGCGGCTTGAGGGCAACTGATAAATTACTCCAATCATTGGGAGGATTACGATCAGACGGGAACATATTACCGCAACCCATAATGTCCACGCAAGTTTTTAGTTTTCCTGATGGTGATGTTATTGTTTTGGAGATACAACCGTCCCCATTTCCTCCTGTAAGATACAAAGGCAGAACCTGGATAAGAGTGGGACCCCGGAAAGCCATTGCAAGTGAGATGGAAGAGCGTCTTTTAATAGAAAAGAGAACAGCAAATGTCAGTACTTATGATATTCGTCCTTCATTAGGGAATGGTGTTGATGAAATAAAACTAAAAACCTTTCTCGAAAATTATCTTCCCAATGCATTAGATGAAGAAACTTTGTCAAAGGACCACAGGAGTGTAGAAGAAAAACTTGCAAGTTTAAGATTTTATAGTTTCAATTATGCGAGCGTAACAAATGCCGGGATGTTGCTTTTTGGGAAAGAGGTCGAACGTCATATTCCCGGAGCCTACATTCAGTATGTGCAGTTTAATGGAGATACTGAGGCTTCCGAAATTATAAATGAGAAAAAGTTTACTGGGAGTTTAATAGATATATTGCAGGAGCTTGATACTTTTATTGAGTATGTTATCATTCAACAAAAACCAGTAGCCATATCAGCTTTGAAAGAAAGTAAACAGTTGAATTATCCTAAATGGGCGTTGCGAGAGCTTTTAATGAACGCTATCATGCATAGGGATTATGAATCAAATGCTCCAGTGAAATTTTATCATTATTCCCAAAGAATAGAAGTGATAAATCCAGGAGGGCTATATGGAAATGCCCGACCGGAGAATTTTCCAAATGTCAATGATTATAGGAACCCGGTAATAGCAGAAGCAATGAAAGTGCTTGGATATGTAAACAGATTTAATAGAGGAATAGCCCGGGTTAAGTTTGAGTTGGAAGAAAATGGAAATCCTGCTCCTGTTTTTGATTATGATCGAATGGGTGTGTTTGGAGTTTCTGTCAATTCCACTTTTACGGAGGCAGGAGAAAAGAATAGAGAGGTCAAAACTAGGGAGAAAACTAGGGAGAAAACTAGGGAGAAAATTTTGACTCTGATAAAGCGAAATAAAGAAATTACTATCCATGAATTGTCTGAGCAAATTGGAATAACCGATAAAGGTGTTGAGTATCAGTTGAAAAAATTGAGGGGTGAGAATTTACTTAAACGTGTAGGATCGGCCAAAGGAGGACATTGGGAGGTTGTTGAAAACCAATAGGATAATCATAAAATTCTAGTTTATTATTCATATTCTTTATTTTTAGAATGTATGATTAATGATTGTGTTTTCAGACAGTAATATAGATAAACAGAAATTATTTGGGAGTGATTAACCAAGTAAGTAACTAAGAAAGTAACCAAGAAAGTAACCAAGAAAATGTGACGTATAGTGGAAAAGAGAAAAATAATTTAGCGGAGGGGGCCTTGCCTCCACCGTGCCAGGGCCGTTTCCAGGAGGGAGCGGCTTTTTTGTTGGGGAGTACTAATATGTAGAAGGTTTCCATTAGCAAAAGAAACAGATAGGAATGATTTGATTTTAATACTTTTCACAGGTAAATTATTTCTGTTATCATCAAAAGAACAAAAGAAAAAGAGAAAAAAGAAAGCTGTGGAATTGGGCGGTATAGGTGTCTGTCAAGGTTTTTGCAAAGCAAAGGGAGTGATGAGGTTTACGGTTTTTGTTTTTTGCAAAACCCGAAGGGCTTGACCTTGACAGACAAAGGCTGGGGGCTGCGGGATACCGACCTAACTTTGCGAGTCTTTTTTTTCTTTTTGAACGTGTTTTTTGCTTTCATATCGCAATCTGATATTTGGCTATTTTGATTAGCCAGGTAAAGAAATGGGTGTCTTTGTTTTTTCAAAGCTTTTGAGGTTAGAGAACCTGCAATGTTGAATAATCTGTTGGAGATAAACGAATGTACCTTCCCGGGGACGATAATGACGTGGGAAAGGTGTATCCGGATAAGTGAAATGCGTGAAGAGAAAAGGCAGTTGTGCGAACAAATAAAAGTATGTTGATGGGGTAATGATATACGTTGATGAGGTTGGGGATTGAGCACTACTGTCGCGGGATGCCGGGGCTTTTGGCCCGGGATGCATGGCCAGGGTGCATGAAGCCGGAGAGAAACGCAGGTGGAATGCAAACCGGCCAGGGAGCACGGGGCAAGTGCCACCGGCATAAGGGGTGTTTGAAGGGAATTACACCTTTCCCACACCGCTTTTGGGGTGGCGGGGAAATGTGGATTTACGAACTGGGATTTTACGAATGACAAACAAAACCACTGCGCATGTGGATGGTCCTTTCGGGGTTTATAATGACGCGGCAAAAAGGGGGTGGATGGGAAAAGGAAACCGGGCGGGGAATAGCAGCTGTGCGGACTATTGGATAGGTGTGTTTTAGATGTAAAACTGATATGAATGTTGCTGGGGGTTGTAGCACTGCTGCCGCGGGGTGCCCAGGGCTATTGGTACGGGATACATGGCCGGGTAGCATGGAGGTGGAGCGAAGCGAAAGTGGAATGCAAACCGGACAGGAAGCCCGGGCCAAATGCCCGGGGCACAAGGAGATGTTGAAAGCCTGGTAACCCCCTTTTTGACGCACCGCTAAAGGGTGGCGGGGAAAAGGGGCCTTCAGGCCGGCTCCCTTTTTTGCTTAAATGCGGGAAGGAATGGTGGCTATAAAATATAATGGGCTTATAGGACAGCTTGGGGAAGTTTAAGAGTATTGAGTTGGTTAGGGGATGAGTTGATTAAACAGGCCTTATGCCGATAAAAGATTTTGAGAGGAGGAGGGATGAGAATAGTTTTAGTGGCGGATTGGAATCCGCCATGCCTAAGAGAACCTATTGCTTTATAGAGATGCGGGGCTGTTCCTATAAGAACGCGTTATGTTTTTATAGCTTGGGGGTGGTTGCGGGGGACGCATTTTTGAAGAAGGGTTGGGTGGCTCTTTGGCGGACTGGGGAGTTATGTGTTCTGAGTTTTGAAGTTTTGAGTTTTGGGTTGGGGTTGCAGGGAAATTGTAGATGCCTGATAAAGTGGGGTTTTATGATTTGTAGAAATTGGCAGAAAGGAATTCTTCATACCCGAAGAGTAAGTAAGGCTGGCAATGTGCCAATGCGGGGAGGTTCAAAAATGTGGCACTCTGAAACCACTGCGGGTGGATGCGGGGAAGGGGGCAAAAAGACCGGGCGAGCCCCGAAGTGGCGGGCCATGTTATAATGTAGGGACAAGAGCTAAATGTATTGAGGGCGAAAGGGAATTCGCCCGACCTAAACATGGAATCCACCCGACCTGAGGGGTGGGGATTTTTGCCCCCTGGAGGAAAAAGGAGCAAAAAAGGGAGCCGGCCTGAAGGCTGCGTGAGGGATTGCAGCGGAAACCCCGGAGGCCCCGGTTTGTGCTTAGAAAGTTCTCGTGCGATATGGAAATCGCACGTCCTGGGGGAGTTGTCAACCCGCTAAGGATTGCCGGGGCCGAGGAGTTGGAGCGGAAAGCCCGACCCGAAGGGGCACGCCCAAAAGAGATGAAAGTGTAAGGTTGGATTTATTGCAACTATATGGTAAAAGATTGGCCAGGATTAAATATCGGTTGCTGTTTTACTTCGGAATTCTGATACAATAGATTGTTAGATTTTTAGAAGTTAGAAGTTAGACAAATCGTATAACATTGATTTTCTGATTATTAATAAAAACCTTCGCTTAAAATGAAAGACTTAATACACAGGTATTTGAAAAAGTTTAACGGACTATTGCTGATAAATACAAACTTGAGAAATAGTGTGGCGAAATATTGAAACATTTACCATTGTTTCGACCAAGGATTGTTCGCGCAAATGCTTAAATTAGCACCTGTTTGTGAAAAATATCGGAACAACCGGACAGAGAAAACAGGTTCAGACTGTTGCATCTGACGGGGAATCAGCTTCAGCCGGAAACTTTCCCGACTTTATAGACGGGCACTAAGCAGGGGAGCTGATTGTATTTTATTTCCCAAGGGGCAGCACGACCATTGCACGAGATATAGACATTTGAATTAAGTGATATAAAATAAAGCATGACAAGTACAAATCAACGAGCAGCATTACAAAATCAAATATGGAAGATAGCCAACGATGTGCGTGGCTCTGTAGATGGGTGGGACTTCAAACACTTTGTGTTGGGCACCCTTTTTTATCGGTATATAAGTGAGAATTTTACCAATTATATTGAGGGTGGCGATGAGGGTGTCGATTACGCTTCGCTTGATGACAGTGTTATCACACCCGAGATTAAAGAGGATGCCATTAAAACCAAGGGCTATTTTATCTATCCCAGTCAGCTTTTTGAAAATGTGGCCAAAAATGCCGACAACAATGAAAACCTCAACACCGATTTGGCTGAAATCTTCACGGCCATCGAAAATTCTGCCAACGGCTTTCCGTCGGAGCACGACATCAAGGGACTTTTTGCCGACTTTGATACGAGGAGCAGTCGGCTTGGGGGAACCGTTGAAAACAAAAACAGTCGGCTTGCTGCCGTGCTAAAGGGGGTTGGGGGACTGAAATTTGGGAAGTTTGAAGACAATCAGATTGACCTCTTTGGGGATGCCTATGAATTCCTCATCTCCAATTATGCCGCCAACGCAGGTAAATCGGGCGGGGAGTTTTTTACTCCGCAAAATGTATCAAAGCTCATTGCACAGCTGGCCATGCACAAACAAAAAACAGTAAATAAGATTTATGATCCGGCGGCGGGGTCGGGATCGCTGCTGCTGCAAGCTAAAAAACACTTTGACAACCATATTATAGAAGAAGGTTTTTTTGGTCAGGAGATCAACCATACCACTTACAACCTGGCGCGTATGAATATGTTTTTGCACAACATCAATTACGATAAGTTTAATATTGTGCTGGGCAATACGCTAACCGAACCCCAATTGTGGGATGACAAACCTTTTGACGCCATTGTTTCCAATCCTCCGTACTCTGTAAAATGGATAGGCAGTGATGACCCCACCCTGATCAACGACGACCGGTTTGCCCCGGCCGGTGTGCTGGCACCCAAATCGAAGGCCGACTTTGCCTTTGTGCTTCATGCGCTGAGTTACCTCTCCGCCAAAGGAAGAGCGGCCATTGTTTGTTTCCCGGGGATCTTCTACCGTGGGGGTGCCGAACAGAAAATCAGGAAATACCTGGTGGACAACAATTTTGTGGAGACGGTGATTTCTCTGCCGCCCAACCTCTTTTTTGGGACCTCTATAGCAGTTAATATCCTGGTGCTGTCGAAAAGCAAGAAAGATACCACCACACAGTTTATCGATGCCAGTGGCGAAGAGTTCTATCAAAAAGCCACCAACAATAATGTGCTGACCGATGCCCATATAGAGCGGATTATGGGCCTGTTCGATGGCAAAGAAGATGTGGCGCATGTGGCCCGTCAGGTCGATAATGCCAAAATTGCCGAAAACGAATACAACCTCTCTGTGAGCGCTTATGTGGAAGCGAAGGATACCCGTGAAGTGATTGATATTGAAGCGTTGAATGAAGAGATTGCAGCTACGGTGAGTAAGATTGATGCGCTGCGTACCGATATTGATGCCATTGTAAAGGAGATTGAAGGATGAGTGAACCACTAAATACACAAAAAACACGAAAAAGTGCCTTCATGGAGAGGTTGTTGGATGGGGTTGAGGTGGAGTGGAAGAGCTTGGGGGAGGTGGCTATTATACAAAGAGGTGCTTCTCCTCGCCCTATTTCAAATTTTATTACTGAAGATAAAAATGGAGTACCTTGGATAAAAATAGGCGATACTTCAAATGATTCCAAATATATTAAGAATACTAAGCAAAAAATAACCCCTGAGGGTGCTAAAAAATCAAGAATTCTCAAAAAAGGCGATTTTATTATGTCCAACTCAATGAGTTTTGGACGACCTTACATCCTTGGTATTAATGGGGCAATTCACGATGGTTGGGCTTCTATCAGTCATTTTACAAATAGGCTAAATCCTGATTACTTATATCATTATCTTTTATCTGACAATGTCCAAAACTATTGGCTTAGTAAGATCAATAGTGGCTCTGTAAGCAATTTAAATGCAGATATCATTAGATCTTTACAACTCCCCATCC
>Ga0247722_10000026_pt1 | contig 121014 bp, 121 predicted proteins | sample MSEWelMarce3H_FC_FD_189094 | JGI IMG/M metagenome (GOLD analysis project Ga0247722, IMG submission 189094) | Subsurface sediment microbial communities from gas well in West Virginia, United States - MSEEL Well Study Marcellus 3H_FC | ecosystem: Environmental > Terrestrial > Deep subsurface >...
GTCTTCAATATTTTGAGAAAGACCCAATAATGTTCTACGTGTAACTATTAATTTATCTTGAGATCCTCCTACACACCTTGTATCTTCTACTGGTGCTGCTGCTACTGCTCCTGCTAGTGCTGTTGTTTTAGTTAAGTCATTCGCAGCAGTCAATTCTGCAAGTGATCTTTGTGGATTTAGTTCAATTTCGAACCCACCGCCACCAGCAGCCATAGCACTTCTAAGTTCTGTAGTGTTCATTATAGAATCATACTCATTGGTTGGTTTTGCGCCTGGTCGACTGCGCCAAAATGGAAAAGATTTCTCGTCAGAAGCAAGACCTATACATTTTGTATGAGTAGTGTTTGCTGTCAAAAGACCTGCATCAATAAGGAGGTGTAAATTTGGTACTGATATTTTCATATCGGGTGGATATTCTATTGCACTAAGCAACCCTGAAAAAAATTCCCAACATTTTGATCCTGAAATTATCCTAGAATCACCAGGAGCACTTGGTTTTCTTGCTAAAAGATTAATATAAATAGGTAAAAGTACGTCTAAAAAATCAACCCACTGTTTAACACTAATATTCAAAATACAAAAAACATCCAGTTTTTCTCTATCTCCATTTGGTCCTATTAAAGCAAGATACACATCCCCATCATTAACATTTGTAGCAAATTTAGGGACAACCTTTCCAGTTTGAATAAAATTTTCAGCTAACTTAATTTCAACTTCTTTACTTCTGTCAATAGTTACAGAAGTAACACGAGGATTCTCCTTATTAACCTGAGGAGGAAGTTTCATTTCTAGGAATAAATCAGGTCCTAATATGCTTCGCATCATTTGAACCGTTTTAGTAGCATAAAAATTGGTAACATATGAGTCTACATCTTTAGGAGCAGAGAACAAATCACTCCAAAAATTCTGCGAGTCATCGGCAAATTCAAAGAGGCATTCATTAGGATCAACCTTTATGTGTTCAGCAATCGCCTGTGTTTTTGCTTTTACACACCAACACACTTTTAATTCATTCAATTCGCAAAATTCTTGTAACTGTATTGTTAAATCATGTCTTATCCTTCCCATTTCCCTTTCTCTTTCCATTTATATTTAAATAATATTTTTATTTATCAATCGTGACAACTTTGGCGACGTTCTTGACAATTTGTGAAATATTGTTAGTTTGTTCTTCACTTGTACCGCCAGACATCGAGTTCATAACAATTTTCATATATTGGTCATTCTTTTTGGACTCTGCGTCACAGCATCCCGGATTCTCATTTTTCCATGTTTGGATCTGTTTTATATTTTTATTTGCGATTTGCTTAATGGCGCTTTTTAACACAGGTTTGTCTTCCGTTTCCTTTGTCCACTGATTGTTGTCTTTGATATAAAGCACTTCGCGTTTCAAATCACTACAGTGAATTGGTCTTGAATATGTGTCTAAATCTTTCAGGTTTTTAATAAGTATCCTTGATACGCCTTCAACGTATCCCATTTGACCGAAATTTTCCAGGTCGGACAACTGCATCTTGACATTATCTACAAATTCACTTATATTGAGTGCGTCTTTACACTTCTCATTAAGAAACATATTCAGATTAAATGTGTTTGTATTGTTGTTGTTGTTGTTACAATTGGTATTTGAAATTGACGTTTTGGCGGCCAATTCAATGATTTGTTGCTGCTGCGAAAGCATGATTTTGCGCAATTCTTGGTTTTCAATCATTTGTAAACGCATTAGATCGATAATCTCCTTAGTAGATGGTTCCATTGTATTCGGGTCTAATTGCTTGAGTTTATCGTCTTCACTATTTTTATCAACTCCATATTCGCACTTTTTTTTATGTTTCCAAAGTCCACTCTTGTTTGCGTATTGTTTTCCACAATCACAAATAAAATCTCCAGACGGTTTCCAAATATTTCCATTTTTGGAAACAAAGTTTCCTTTGTTAAAAATATGTCTCATCGTCTTCAAATGTTGGAACATATGATGTTTTTTACAGCATATATAGTCACAATAATTACAACTGAATTTGGTCGTATCATTTTCACTATTTTCACTAAATTCTATTTCCATTTCACTATTTTTGGTTTCCATATAGTATATAAAATAGTAAAATATTATATTTTGGACGAAAAACACAAAAAATTATCGTCACAAATTTTTCTCACAAAAAAAATAAAGGTGAGCATCTCCGTCACAATCGCATTTTTGACCCATTTTCAACACTATTTTCGGTTTCCAATTTCTGGACATTTTTAAAAATGTCCAAATTCCATTTCCCTTTTGGCTTTTTGGGAAAAAGTTGTTATTGAGAAAAAACATAGAATATTTCCATGTCTTTTTGTTACGATATATGGTAAGACAAGTAAAAAGTCAATTTTGCTGCATATTTTTCAGAAAACAGGATCCAAAATTTTAGCGTTTTAAGTTTGAAAAGGAAAAATATAAGATTAAATAATAACATAAATATAGACATGGATGATTTCAATGTTAGTTCATTACACGAATCGAAGAACGAATGGGGCGCTCGTTTGCTAACAATTTTGACGCCGCTAATTATCGAAGGGTTTAGATCAATCTTCGATGAGTCAATCAGTCTTTGCAGATCAAATGGCGAAATGGACAAATATTTGATGACATTTCAAAACCTAATTACACGTATTCCAAAGTGGAACGCCAACATAATTGAAATGGAAAGAAAGAGAATTATTGAGAAGAGTTGCTGTAATTATTTAGAAGAATTGGTTACATGTGTTCATATTATTCAACTCAAATTACTAACTGCTATGCGTGTAGGTCAAAAACAGAAGAAGATTGATATTAACATTCCTAAGTTGGACGATTTTATCCACAAGGCGTATGTAAATGTAGCGCGAAAGGTTTACAAGAATGTATATTTATTTGAAGTCAATTCCATGCCACTACAAGTTCAAAGACATAATCGTGAATTGGAGACTATAGTCCAAGAGTGTATTTTAAACGCAGTCAGAGAAAGCATACCAATTGAGAGCATTTTGAGGGCATATATGGACGAAACGGTTGAGGAAGATGTTATCGAAGAGATTAAAGAACAATTAGTTGAGAAGAGTGCGCCGATTAATGCACAAGGTGAGTCTGAGTTTATTTCGGAAGTTAAGGAAACGAAGGTTGAGAAGGTCGAAAGTAATGAGGTTCACAAATTGGAATCTAGCGAAACATCTTCATCACAAACACTCAAATTCAACGATATGGATTCCATGTTAGATGACAATAATAAGGAACAAATGGTTAACGCACCAAAGACAATTGAGCGTTTGGAGGAAATTAGTACATTAAGGAACATTCAACGAAAGATGGATGAAGAAGAGGATGATGACAAGTTACAAATATCTGATCAGGATATTGAATTGGGTAATTTAGACGTTCATGTTATTGGACAACCAGGGGTCCAATTAGAACCCGATTTGCTGTTAGATGATATTGAAGTGTTGACGTAAAGTGCAATAATTGCGTTAATATTGAAATAAGAAACTAAAAATATATTGTAAAATGGATAATATATTTGTAGTCGCGGGAATCATAGCAGTCATATTTTTTATTGTAAAATTTTTGGAGATGCGATTTGTTGAGAAGGAAAGTAAACCATTAAAGTTCCTTATACGAGACACATTGGTTGTTTATGTTAGTGTAGTTGCTGGAAACTTTATTTATGAGCAAGTAACACCGGCGCTTGAGCAAACAGTTGCAGCAACAAGTGCGCCGATTGCGTTTACTGACAATCCTCCTTTTTAAAACACATAGTTTGAAGTAAATAACTAACAAATTTTAGTTAGTTATTTATTATATTTATTCCTTTGTTTCTACCTGCTTTTCAGTTTCGACTTGCTTTTCAGTTTCTACTTGCTTTTCAGTTTCTACTTGCTTTTCAGTTTCGACTTGCTTTTCAGTTTCTACCTTCTCAACCTCCTCTGGTTTTGGATCATCATTAGGTTCAGTTTTTTTCTTTTTCTTTGGATTCCTTGGGTCCTTAAAATCTTCTTCTTCGTGTTCTTCTTCATCTGTCTTGTTATCATCAGGATTCAATTTGGATTTTATAAACTTCATTAATTTCTTAGATGTACTTATTAAAATCAAATATATCCAGTAAAAATTAAGAACAGTAAACGCTAATATAAAGACCAGTATACCTCTATTCAAATAATGATAAATATCGTCTCTGGGAGATAGTAGAGAAGTGTAAAATTCGGGATTAAATAGTATTTCACTAAAAACTTTATTAAACCGTGTATAGATAAAAAGTGGTATAAAAAACACATAATTTAATACACTAATTTTCTCCAATACAGTTTTTAGTAAAGTAGGTCCAGACTTGGAAGTAAAAATTAAATATTTTTTAATCAGCACATTAAAATTAAGAAAAAATGTACTAGACTCAGTGAGTACAAGAATTAACAGCATATTTGGAAAATTTTCGATTCCATAATTATTTATTTTTCCCCATAGTGTGAAAAAAATACAAAATACATGATGTAATATAAATTGCATATTTTCAATTGCACCATTATAAATGTGTATACATGTATCAATAGTTAAATAAGTTAACATAATAATTGGCATCATTTTTAACATAAAAGATGATGATCCTTTTTTTACTAGATAAAAAGTTAAAACAGACATCGATGAATTTATTAAAGACATCGCGCTTGAAATTGTAGATAGACTTACTAAATCAGTAAACATTTTATAATTTATTAAATAAAATATAAAATTTATTGTGTTTTTACTAATAATGTTTTTCTAATAATTGTATTTAGTCTAATTTACTAAAATACTTCGAGTTTCTAATATTTGCGCCTTTAATTTTTCAATTAATAATAATTCAGGATCTGTGTTATTTGTAAAGAATTTATACAGTATTTTAATTCCTTTCTTTATCATTAAACCTGCCCAATATAAGTTTAAGAAATATAATACATATATCAATAAAATAATAAGTCTATTTATATAGTGAAACTTATCACTATTAAATAGTTTGACATATATTTCAGAGTTAAACATAACTACATGACCAAATTTATAAAATCGATAATAAACAAAGGTAGTAAAAAACAAAAATTCATTAATTGGATTTATACATTTTACAATATTTGTAAGCGTTGTTTTGTCCATCATTTGATCCTTATTTTCTTCAACAAATTTTAAATATTGTATAATCCATTTCCGAATATTTAAAAATATTGTACTCGTTTCAAATTGCAATGATGAGTGTAATAAACTAGGAACATTTTCCATACCAAATTTAGATACTATACCCCAGCAAATGAATGTAATTGATAACATGTGATGTAAAATGTATTCTTTAGTTTCATTAAATCCAATATACAGGTTTAAACAGGTGTCTATTAATAAATATGGTGCAAAAGCATACGCTGCGTATACAAACCATTTGTTATCCTTTGTTTTATCGTATTTGTACATAAATATAGTACAAAATATGGCAGAAATAAATGATAAAATATTTGAAATCAACATACTTTTAATATCAAGTAAACGATCTAACATTTACTAAATAAAAATATTTAATAAGATATATTTTTACTTAATTATATAAATCCTAAATAATTATCTACCAGACCATACTTTAACAATTGAACTATGTATTTGTTTATTTTTAAAATCTCTTATATAATCATCATAATTGTAATTAAATGCTCTATATTGATTAAAAATTTCACCGTAAAAAGATTTAATATCTTTTAAGGTGCCATATTCAATTGTAAACAATACTCCTAAAATTCGTTCCATAGCACATCGATCTGTTCTACACTTTACTGCATTTACCAAATTGCTTAGATTATATTTACGTTCTAAATTCATTAAAAAATCATGTTTTATAAAACACATACCTCCAAAACATAGTTCAAAGTTTCTCTTCTGTGTTAGTCCCAATATATTAAAACTGTCACCTTTTAGTTTATTTTTAATAGATGAATTATTGGACAAAAAGGAAGATATGCGTAATATATTATCAATATTTTCTTTGTCATAAGAGTGATGCCAAAAATACATCACAGGCGCTGAAAATTTTTCAAATGGAATCCGTTTGTGAAAGAAAACACTGTCATGAATGATGATCGCCTTTTCAAACCATTTATTTCGAGCGTAATAAACAAATGGTAACAATTCGCCTCTGCCAGGATACTCCGATTGTATAATTTCAACATTTTTATAGTCAAATTCCGCCTTTACAAACTCCTGGTTGCTATTATCATCAATTACGATAATTTTTCTAAAAGGATATAATGACCTGATCAGTTTTACAGAATGATTCCAATATTCATTTGTTTTTTCCGAATTAACATGTCTTGTTAGTATAAAACCAAAACTCATTTTATTTTATATATACAAATAAAATAATTTACAGCAATAACATAAGAACTAGACGTATTGTTTATTGAATATATGATGGTAGATCATCAATATTTATAATTTGTTCGCCTTTTGCCAAACTTGTTTTTTGGACAGCAAATTTGCTAAACTCTGGACGTTCTAATTGGGCGACTGGAGTATGATTATGAACGCAGCGAGCAATCATTTTATACAATTTGAAGTCAGGATAACGCTCTACACCGTTGTTCTTGTAGAGCACATTGATCCCGTTATCATCAACACACCAGTCTACAATCAACTTAACAATGGGTTCACATTCATTTAAGTTTTTGATATCATCAATATCGTCGACAACATAGTCAAAAATAGAGCACGCTAGACGACACAAATCGAAACTGAAATTGGGTTCTAAACGCGGTTTCTTTTCATTGAAGTAGGGTTCGGTATTGTATTGTGTTGCCGCATCACCGTTTAGTTGAAAACTGTCACTACAGAAGACCTTTCCGCCTAATTTATAAATAGCGCGTCCAAAGTCGATGATTTTGAAAATCTTGCCAAAAGTGGGGACTTTATAATACTTCTTCTTATAACAGTAATACAAGAATTTCCTGTTAGTAGGAACATACATAATATTATTTGTATGGAGATCATTGTGAGTAAATGAAAACACCTTTTGATAAGTAATTAGTATCATAATAACTTGCATTAACGCTGAAAACCATTCGTCGTGTGTTAGTTCATTGTTCATAATTAACTCGTCAAATGTGCTTTCACAATTTTCCATACAAATAACTTGAACGGGAAATTTGGGGAATGTTAACCATAACGTTTCTTCTTCAATATCAGAATAATCACTGTCACTGTTAGTATCACTATTACTATCACTAATTTTGTCTAACACGCTTTGATCATCACTATTGTTACCAGATCGTTTTTCATCTAAGTCTGATTCCTTTTTGCTGTCTAGATCAGATCCAGATCCAGATCCCGGTTTTAGCAACTCATCATCACTATTCTCATTATCATTTGTATGAGATGTCCTTGATGAACATGTTGATCCAGATTTAAGAGTTTCTGATTTTTTTTGTTCATTGATATTAAATTCATTTGAATTCATGATGTCAACCAACTCGACATTCATATTTTTAACATCGGCAAGCGTAATATGTTCACTTGACTGACTTGATTCATTCAAATCATTGTTAGAAAAGATATTCTCAAAAATAGTATCGTCAATTGATTTAGCAGATAATATTGATTTTTGAGAACCATTCATAATATTAAGTGGTTTCAATGGTTTCATATCATCATTACTTAATAAATGACTATAGTCGTCAATATTGAACAACACATTTTGTTGTTTATTAAAAAATTCCGATTTAATTAAATACTCTAAATCATCAATAACATTTACTCTGTAACTGTTCTTAATTGCTAAAAAAGATCCGTAATAGTCAACACCATGAATAAATCTGTGATGATTTAATAATTGACTAGTAAGAAAACAGAAAAATCCATCAATATAGGATGAGTTGTTAGTATCTTCTATTTTAGGATGCACCTTAATACTCTTATCAAAGGATGGTAAATTAAATAGTTGATGATCAGTGTGGTTATATTTACCAACCATATATTTAAATGGATCTAACAAGGGCGCCATTTTAAAAAACACCTTTTGACTAGTTGTGAAATCCTCAATATCGGAAATGTTCTTCAGTTTACATGTGAATATGTTATCGGATAGGTCGTGTTCTTTTTCTTTTTCTTTTTCCTTTTCTTTTTCTTTAATGTCTGATATTGACCACAAATGATTCAAATTAATTGAATTATAATTTGTGCTGTTTAAAGAAAAGAACCGGTCATAGATGGGAATATAATTCTGTACACTTGACAGACTAATTCTTTTGTTAGTTTGAAACTTTGTAAAGAGGTTTATATTCTTTCTCTTTTGATAATTAACACTAAACATCTCAGTTGGGGCAGTTGTCATTAGCTATTTAAAATATAAATATTAATTATATTTAACTTATTTTTTCCCTAAACAACAACCTTTTCTTAAGCGAAGCGGAAAAGGTGGACAAAAGGTTGTTAGTTGCGTTAAATAGAAAAAAACTTTTATAGGTATATTAATATAATGAATTTAGAACTAAAGCGTTTTGACATGAAGAGCATTAGTTTCAAACCCAATGAATCGAAAGGTCCTGTTGTTGTTTTAATTGGTCGTCGTGATACTGGTAAGTCATTTTTGGTCAGGGATCTTCTTTATTATCAACAAAGTATTCCAATTGGTACTGTTATTTCCGGTACAGAAGAAGGTAACGGTTTCTACGGGTCATTAGTGCCTAAATTGTTCATTCATAATGAATACAATACCGCCATCATTGAAAACATTTTGAAGCGCCAGCGTCAGGTTTTGAAGCAGATTAAGAAGGAAATGGAACAATTTAAACGCAGCACAATTGACCCTCGTACATTTGTGATTTTAGATGATTGCTTATACGACAACACGTGGGCGAAGGATAAGATGATGCGATTGTTGTTTATGAACGGACGTCATTGGAAGGTCATGTTAATCATCACAATGCAATATCCGTTGGGCATACCACCAACGCTGAGAACTAACATTGATTACGTTTTTATTTTAAGAGAACCGTATATCGCCAATAGAAAGCGAATTTACGAGAATTACGCAGGCATGTTCCCTACATTGGAGTCATTTTGTCAAGTGATGGATCAATGTACTGAAAATTATGAATGTTTGGTGATAAATAACAACTCCAAATCCAACAAATTACAGGACCAAGTATTCTGGTACAAAGCAGACGCACATAATGATTTTAGATTAGGATCTAAGGAATTCTGGGAACTGTCCAAATCCATTAATGATGAAGATGAAGATGAACAATATGATCCGAACAACGTGAAGAAACGTGGTCAGGGACCCAAAATCGCGGTTAAAAAGACCAAGTGGTAAACTGCTTTTAAAAAATATAAGCACATCTTGGTTATATAAATCTTGCTTTCAAAATATAAAAGCAAGATTAAACAACTCAAAGAGTATCCTATTATAAAATATATAATAAGATGCAAGAACTCAACATAGTAGAACTCATAACAATGATTATTATAGAATAAAATCTTAACTAAAATCAATTACAAAAAGAACAAAAATGTAATCGCAAACGCGCACACAATTTGTAATGTTATAATAGACCTAGAGAGAAAATTCTTACATTTAAGGTCTACATATGCTGTAGTTGTCTGAAAATTAATTGACATAATTAAAGCAATTCCCCACTTATAATCTAAAAATTGTTTTTTTGGAAATCCTTGTTGTATAAAAAAATTGTTATCAAAATCTCGTAACAAGAAATAATAAATAACAGTGAAAATAAGTGTACACATAATTTGTAACGCAAACAGATTAAAGTATTTTACATATGGTTCGGAAACTAGACCGAAAAAGTTGCCAAAAAATAAAAAATCTTCATATATTTTTGGTTTTTCTTTCTGATTACTTTCAGTAGTATTCGCGTTATTAGTATTCGCGTTATTAGGATTAGGATTAGGATTAGTGTTTATATTTGTGTCATTTATATTTGTATCATCTATATTTGCATAATTATAGTAATTGCTCATTTAAAATAATATAATATAAAAATTAATCTTATTTTTATATTGTAATGTAAATTAGACGCCTAAATAACGCACTAAAGGTTGTCAATTCAATCAACACGTTCCATGCTGTCAGCAGCGTCCTCCTTTTTAATAGCGAAAGGACCACTGAGCAACTCAGATCTGCCATAATCAGATTGTCCAGTAACAATGTTCTCACCATCGAACAACTCACTGCGAATATCGGCAGCAGATATCACATCGTTCTTGGCGAACTTAGCGTCCTCAACACCTACCAAATTACCATCTGCGTCAATATCCTGAGTAATGGTGCTGCCATGCTTCTCGGCGTTCTTCTTGTTATCATCAATTGCCTTTTGCTTGGTCTCCTTGACACGCTGCTCAAATGCAGTCTTAGCGACAGATTCATTCTTCTGCTTCTCCTGCGCCAATTGATTGAGTTCCTCCTCCATGTACTCAACACGACCAGTCTTGTACGCCTCGGGATCCCAACACAACCACTGACCCACAGGTCCAACAAAAACGTCAAAACTGGGATCAGTTTCACGCAACAACTTGGCGCGCATCTCGGCCTCCTCTTGAGTGGCGAAATTGCCTCTCGACTTGAAACCTCTGACAGAAGTCTGGAAGTTGTGCTTGATGTTGAACTGCTTCTCCATCTCCTCCTCATTCTTATCCAAGAATGTCTTGTAATCGTCCTCAATAGAAGAACTAATAATGTTATCTCTCTCCTCCTTAACAAACCCCTCATAATCTTTCATGACATCCTCAAAGTTCAATTTGTACTTAAATGACACGAAATTAAGGAACTGGTGAAACTTCTCCATTGCCTTTGAGAATTCCCACTTCTTTAGGAATGATTCGAAGAAAAACATCTCCTTCTGCTTCAAAATCTTCTCCGGGGTAATAAACGAGAAACAACCAAACTGTTGTCCTGCAATGGGTTTATCAAGTTCCAAAAGATCAACGTATTTAGGATTCTCAGATCCGTCCTTTCTCAACTTTCGTTCAAACGCCAGTTTTTTGGCGACATTCGATTTAGATTTTCCACTCATTTATATATTTATTTAGTTATTCGTTTTAAGTTTTAATTTATATAATTATTATTTTAATTTATATTTCTAGAATATTTTCTTATTTTTTTCTTTTTTATTTATATATAAGAATGGCCATGTTTAATGTTGCTGAACTAGTTAAGAGAATTGTTAAGTACTTAATTGAGGGTTTAATGGTTGCAATTGCTGCTTTCGCTATCCCCAAGAAGTCTTTGAATATGGAGGAGATTGTGCTGCTTGCGCTGACTGCTGCGGCAACTTTCGCCATTTTGGACACATACATTCCTAGCATGGGTGTATCTGCGCGAACTGGCGCTGGATTCGGAATTGGCGCCAACTTAGTTGGATTCCCGGGTGGACTCTAAATACTACCTTTGAAAAGGTAGCGCCAAACTAACTAATTGGTGTAATTATAAATAATTAATATCTTTTTTATTAATTATTTATTGAAAATCTCTTAACCATTAAATAAACTACACGACATTCACTTATCCATTAAATAAATTATCCAAACATTTGGCGCATTTCCGAGTAAGTCATATTGCGTCCAGTTTGCTCCTTGAACGCATCTGCGCCCGCCTGTAATCGTCCAATCAATTCATCTGGTTTATTCAATAATCCTAGTCCTTCCTGCATCGTCTTTGGATTTATATCAGTTTCAATCTTCTTCATGATTGCTTGAAGATTTTGATCTTCAGTATGTTTCACTTCAGTATGTTTCACTTCAAGTGGTTTGTTAGTATTAGTTGCCTCAGACATTTTTATATAACTAAATCAAATAATCTTTATATAACTTGAATATATATTTTCTCAATAAATATATATTATGGATAACGGTAAACTAACATTAGCAGATTTAGCAGTTTCTCCTAGATCAAAGTCAAGATCCAAGTCAAAGTCAAAATCTAGGTCTAGATCAAAATCAAAATCTAGATCTAGATCTAGGTCCTCATCTGGTTCATCTGGTTCTTCTGGATCCAGATCTAACCCCATGGCGAAGACACGGAGACATGGTGATAATCGCAACCCTCTAGACATTACCAGGGGTCCAGGATATGGAGAACTTGGTAAGACACGGAGACATGGCGATAATCGCAATCCTCTAGATATTACACGAGGACCAGGTTACGGAGAACTTGGTAAGACGCGACGACACGGTGATAATCGCAACCCTCTAGACGTTACCAGGGGTCCAGGATATGGAAAACTGGGAAAGACAATTAGACCCAAGTACAGTAGTCAGTACGGTAATATGTAAACACTCTAGATTGTCGCAATAAATTCCCAGTCCAATTCAACACACATCTTCTTCCACGTCTCGTCTTGTTCAATCAACTTCTCCCTATCTTTCAACATGGGTATGTCCTCTAAGAATTGCTCCTCACCCAATAGTTCGCAAAACTTATACAAAACATAATAATAATTCAAGAAATTGACTCGATAATCTGGACATGTTTTTGCGTATGGCGACTGGATCTCCATAAACAGATTACAAAGCGTCTCTTCTAATTCTGGACTAAACACGGGCGGTTTGATACCCAACTTATTTTTGATAAATGCAATGTGCTCATAATATTTATTAAAACCCAGTTTCTTCAATATTTCTTTGGTCTTATAATGTGTTAGTTGTTCTAATTTAATACGCTCCTTTTTGATCTGTTGTTGGATCTGTTCAATAACATCATCAGGAATCTGAGTAGTCTCTTTGCCCTGAAATTGCGCTAAAATTTCCTTGAAATGGTTAATTTTTTTGTAAGCGTAGAAGCATACTTCCTTTGGTGGTTCCTTATAGGAAGGTTTTTCGTTCTCAATTAGATAAGGTACACTAACAGCACATTCATTACAAATTAAAACACCCTCGTCGTCTAATGGAATTAATTCACCCTTATAACAACTCTGACAAATATCGGTAACTCTTACAAAGGCGTTCATGTCAAGAAACGATTCATCAATGTTGCATAAATATTTCTGAACAATGTTTTTGTTCTTATTTTCAGTGCCATTTTGGTCGGGTTCTACACACTGAATTTTGAAAAAATTAAATAGCGCTTGACTTTTAGATGAATTTGAAGAGTTTAAAGCAACGCCAGAATAATTAGTATTTGAATCTTTGTTATTCTCAGCGTTATCAATGTTTTTTTTATTTTCAAAATATTCAAAAATATATTTAGAATTATCAAGAAAATAATTGTTCTTTTTGCCCTTTAAATCTTTAATTGTTTCATTTATTTCTCTAATACGATCTTTTATTTCCATTACCTTTTCAATGGCGTAATTATTATTTTCCAATTGTAATTTTAATTCATATCTTTCTTCTTTCAATTTAGGAATAATATCATATTCATCCTTGGAAAAATCGTTCATGAACTCCTTGTGCTTTCCATCCAATGTTGTTGAATACCGTTTACAAACTTTTATTTTTTTTGCAGTTTTAGGCTTAAAAGATGGCATTAATGTAATAACTTATATTATAATAAATTAATTTATTTAATTGTTAATTTTTGGAAATATATTATTTTCAACCTTTTCCACCTTTTCACGAAGTTATGAAAAGTGGAGTCAAACAATCCAAATTAGAAACACAAACAATCCAAAATAGAAACACAAACAATCCAAATTAGAGGTTTGACTCCACCTTTTTTAAAGGTGGAAATAAGTTAAAAGATCATTAATTGTTTCATTTGTTATTTTAAAATGGACATCGAGATAAATATAGCAAATTCGAATGAAGACAATAAACAAATTGAAATAGATAAAATAAAGTTTCAAAAAATGGTGTTTTTATACAACGCTTTAGAAAATGGTTGGTCAATTAAAAAACGAAATAATTCTTATATTTTTACAAAAAATCATGAAGGTAAACGAGAAATATTCGATGAATCATATTTATCCATATTTATGAAAGATAACGCGGATATTAATAAAATATTAAAATAACATGTAGGTCAAATTGATTGAAAAGTGTATAATAATTAATTTAATTTAGCAATTAATTTAATTTTCTCAAAATTTTTTTCTTTAGCAATAATATAAAATGGGAGGCGGACTTATGCAACTCGTAGCTTACGGAGCCCAGGATGTGTACCTCACGGGCAATCCTCAGATCACCTTCTGGAAGGTTACTTACAGAAGATATACTAACTTTGCCATCGAGTCGATTGAGCAAACTTTTAACGGCCAGGCCGATTTTGGACGAAGAGTTCAATGCACCATCTCCAGAAACGGTGACCTCGCTTACAGAACCTATCTGCAGGTGACTCTTCCTGAGATCAACCAGCTCATGGGCATTGCCTCCTTCGCCGCTGGTGTTGGATCCGGTGTTTATGCCCGTTGGTTGGACTACCCCGGTGAGCAACTTATTGCTCAAGTTGAGGTTGAGATTGGTGGTCAAAGAATTGATCGTCAATATGGTGACTGGATGCACATCTGGAACCAACTTACCATGACTGCCGAGCAGCAGCGTGGATATTTCAAGATGATTGGTAACGTCACACAACTTACCTTCATCACTGATCCCTCTTTCTCTGAGGTTGATGGCCCTTGCGATTCCTTGGCTCCCCGCCAGGTTTGCGCCCCCAGAAATGCTCTCCCTGAGACCACTCTGTACATCCCTCTCCAATTCTGGTTTTGCACCAACCCCGGTCTTGCTCTGCCTTTGATCGCTCTCCAATACCACGAGGTCAAGATTAACCTTGATATCCGCCCTATTGATGAGTGCTTGTGGGCTGTCACCACCCTGTCTTGCAACGATAACAGTGTTGTTAACTCCCCCGCTGGTACTGGAGTTGCTTCTGCTGCCTTCGCTGCCAAGCAGTATGCTCCCGGACGCCCCGTTCCGGCTGCCATCGCCTATAACCAGTCTCTTGTTGCCGCCTCTTTGTACGTCGACTATGTGTTCTTGGACACTGACGAGCGCCGAAGATTCGCCCAGAACCCTCACGAGTACTTGATCACTCAGCTCCAGTTCACTGGTGATGAGTCTGTTGGATCTTCTTCCAATAAGATCAAGCTCAACTTCAACCACCCCGTTAAGGAGCTCATCTGGGTCGTCCAACCCGATCAGAACGTTGACTATTGCTCGTCCCTTGTGTGCGATGCTCTCTTGTTCAAGGTTCTTGGCGCCCAACCCTTCAACTACACTGACGCCATTGACGCCCTCCCCAACGCTATCCACGCTTTTGGAGGTCCCGCTGCCGTCGCTGCTGATCGTCACGCCTTCATTGACGCCCGTGGTCTGTTCAATGACGCTGGTGCTCTTGACTATGATATCCCCGCTGGTTTCACTGGATACTGGCATGGTCCCCAAAATCCTTACGACGAGGCCAACTTCGGTGGTCCCGCTGTTCCCCAGAACCCCACCGTCGCTAATCTTGACCCCACCATCCTCGCCCAACTCAGGGATCTCTCCAATGGTCACCTTGATAACTCCACCGTCTCTGACGCTGGTACCTTCGTTTTGACAGAATGCTCTTTGGACATGCACTGCTGGGGACAGAACCCCGTCGTCACCGCTAAGCTCCAACTTAACGGCCAAGATCGTTTCTCTGAGCGTGAAGGAACCTACTTCTCGTGGGTCCAACCCTACCAGTCTCACACCAGATGCCCTGATGAGGGTATCAACGTGTACTCGTTCGCCTTGAGACCTGAGGAGCACCAACCTTCTGGCACCTGCAACTTCTCCAGAATCGATAACGCTACCCTCCAGCTTGTTCTCTCCAACGCCACCGTTGAGGGTACCAAGACTGCCAAGGTCCGCGTGTACGCCACCAACTACAACGTGCTCAGAATCATGAGTGGAATGGGCGGACTCGCGTACTCAAATTGAGCGGATTGGGTTGTACTATCAAATATACTTATATATTGTTTATTATTAAAACTACTTAAAACTATTTAAAATTAATAATTAAATTAATAAATTTTAATTATTAAATATCAAACTAACAATTACATCATCTGAGTAACTTATTTTATATAAAATATATAAATTACTTGTATTTTATATGATGTAAGTCCTGTCTAACATCGACGGCAAATGATACCAAATATGACATTACACGGGACAATTGGGTTTCCATATTGTCATTTTGTTCGACCAATTTCTTCATCTGATCATCCATATTCATCAACTTGTGATTCATATTAATGATCAAAATGTCTTTTTCCGAAGACATTCTATGTAATATTTCGATTTCAGATTTAAGAGATTTATTCTCCACAGTAAGAGATTTATTCTCCACAGTAAGAGATTTATTCTCCACAGTAAGAGATTTATTCTCTAGAGTAAGCGCAGTATCGTTATCTTGTGACATCTTATTATAGTTTAATAAGAACCCTTTAAATTTTTTATAAAAACAATAAAACAAAAATAATATATTAATAATTAACTATTTAAATGTTAATTAATAATTACTAGTATAAGTAATGTCAAGTGAATCAACCGTGTTAGTTTTTGGAGCAAATGGATGGATTGGATCCAAGGTTGTTAAATTATTACAGGATTCCAATATACATGTTATCATGTCATTATGTCGCGCAGATGACATCAATGCAATTCAACGAGAACTTGAATTGATTGGTAGTGTAACACATATTATGAGTTTTATTGGGCGCACACATGGTGTTTATGAGAACCAAGTAATTGGTACAATTGATTATTTAGAGAAACCTGGGAAACTGGTAGAGAATATGAGAGATAATCTGTTCAGTCCAATTGCTTTGGCAGAATTATGTAAGCGAAGGAATATCCATTTCACCTATTTAGGCACGGGATGTATATTTGAATATGACAACAATCATTTATTGGGAGAGACAATGACCGGATTTGTTGAGTCCGATTTGCCTAACTTTGTCGGTTCATCTTATTCCATTGTGAAGGGATATACTGACCGAATGATGCAACTATTGTATTCAGACAGCGCATTGAACGCTCGCATTCGAATGCCTATTACAGATGAATTAGACAGTCCACGTAATTTTATTACAAAAATTCTCAATTATCCCAAAGTCTGTTCAATTCCCAATTCAATGACAGTTTTAGACGAATTGTTGCCAGTTTTAATTGACCTGGCGCTCAGAAGACAAGTTGGTACTGTAAACTTAACTAATCCAGGAGTCATTAGTCACAACGAGATCTTAACCATGTACAAAGAGATAGTAGACCCTGAGTTTACATGGTCAAATTTCACAATAGAAGAGCAGAACCAGATTTTGGCGTCAAAGAGATCGAACAATTGTTTAGATGCAAGTAAATTAGTAAGTCTGAGTCCAAATGTGTTACCAATTAATGATTCAGTTCGAAATGTAATATTAAGAATGAAGGGACAAAAAAGAGATTAAACATAAGTTTGGTATTTGGTATTTTAGTAAAAGCGTTATAAATCTATAAATAAATTACATTATATATTTATCATGAAATTATTAGTAACAGGTGGATGCGGATTCATTGGATCCAACTTTGTGAATTACTATTTCAACCAAAACAAGGATGTCACCATTGTTAATTTAGACGCAATGTATTACTGTGCGTCCGAAACAAATGTTGCCGAAGATGTGCGTAAATCGGACAGATATCATTTAGTAAAAGGTAATCTATGTTCCTATGATTTGATCGCCAATATTTTGAATATTTATCAAATTGATACTATTATTCATTTTGCCGCACAATCACATGTGCAAAATTCATTTGAAGATGCGCTCCAATATACACATGATAATGTCCAAGGAACCCACACTTTGTTAGAAGCAAGTCGTAAATATGGTAAAATCAATCGATTCATTCATATTTCAACCGATGAGGTATATGGTGAATCCATGTTGAATGAAAATGAGGAGAAGAAGAATGAAAATTCAATTCTGTGTCCAACCAATCCTTATGCGGCAACAAAAGCTGCTGCTGAATTGATAGCAAAATCGTATTACCATTCCTTTAAAATGCCCATCATTATTACGCGTGGTAACAATGTGTATGGACCGAATCAATATCCGGAGAAATTGATACCGCGTTTCATTCAGCAACTGAAACAGGACGAAAAGGTGACAATTCAGGGTGATGGATCAAATGTGCGTGCATTTTTACATGTCAATGATGTGTGCTCTGCGTTACAATTGGTCTTGGAGAAGGGTGAAATTGGTGAAATTTACAATGTTGGTAGCGACGATCATCATGAATATACAGTGCTTCAAATTGCTCACATATTAATAGAAAAAATCAAAGGTACAAATACACATAATGATTGGATCACATATATTGAAGACAGACCTTTTAATGATAAGCGATATTATATTAGCAATGAAAAGGTGAAGCAATTGGGGTGGACGATTGATGTTGATTTCAACAAGGGAATTGATGAGTTGATTAATAAATAAACTAACAAAATAACAAATATACAAAAATGACTTAAAATATTTATATCTATATATCTTATATGCAGATATTTATAAAAACTTTGACCGGCAAGACGATTACTGTGGAGGTTGATCCAAATGACGCGATTGAGTCTGTCAAGCAGAAGGTTCAAGACAAAGAAGGCATCCCACCAGATCAACAGCGCCTCATATATGCAGGCAAACAATTAGAAGATGGTCGCACATTACAAGACTATAATATACAAAAGGAGGCGACACTTCACCTGGTTCTTTAAGTAGGTTTACAATTAAATAATATATTCGTCAAATAATATATTATTTTGATTTTAGTTTTGGATTGTTGTTAGTCTTTTCAGGCGACAAACATGCCTTGATATGCCCGACAGTTTGCCCCGAATTTTTTGAAAATCGTGAGATCATATTATTGATAACGAGTGAATTTGATGGTTTTTGGTTCTGTAACATATGCTTGTGAATGTTGTTTAGATAATATAGATTGCACTTGGGTTTATTGAAATTTATCTTTTTGTATGCAGATGAACTAACAAATAATAGGATTGTTATTATTAATAATAGAATGGTAGACCACATATTTAACGCTGATTATTTATACTATTATTAATATCATGAAAAAATCATTCAATTTTTATTTATTTATTAAAATACTAAATTAATTAATAAAACAACACAATTATACAATCATACAATACAAAACAACATATTTATAAATTATTCATTATTAATTATTAATTATCAGCAACTGCGCTCTCTTCGTCTACGTCATCTTCTGAGTCACTTGCGCCATCTGATTCGTCTGCGTCGTTTGTATTATCTGCCTCAATTTCCGCAACTTCAATATAGTTGTTTCCATCCCATCTTAGGTTTCTAGAGTTAAGCAGAACATTCATATTCAATACCTCGGGTTTGTCTTCTGATCTGAACTTGGTAAACAGGGTTTTGATCTGATCGTCGTCTCTAAAACGAGCACTGTATTCTTGCTGGATATTATTACGTCCAATTCGCCCTAGCGCTTGAATAATCTTCTCTTGAGTCATATTCAAATCCTTGCTCAAATATCCATGACAGAACTGATAGTTGGTGCCATAAATATAATCACTGTCGGCAATTATCAAATATAGTTGTTGCTTGTCGGCAAGTTTCTTCATAATTTCAGTGTAAGCGATACTTTTATGCTCAGTAAACACACCAATTCCTAGTAACAAGAGTACCTTCCAACTGTCTTCCACATCTTTTAACAACATAATAGACATGATTGATTGCTCGTCAATGCTGCTAGTAAACGCTGCCTTTGTATTTAGTCCAGTCGCCCATTTCTCAAGATGCGTCAAAGTATTGGGAATGAATATATCATTTAATGATGCACTCTTAACCATTCCCTTAAGTTCTTCGATTTGGGTACGTATCTTTTCAATCGATGGATTTTCATCTGATGTAATCGACCTATCCACTATCTTTGATGCGAGTTTTATCTTGCTCTTCTTCTCCTTGGTTTTCATTGAAGTGCCAGTTGATCCAAATAATTTATTGGTGATCTTCTCCTCTTCAAATTCAAGTGTATGTTCGAGCATAGCAACACGTTCGTTAATTGCGTTATTGAACTCAATTTTCTCCGTAATGTCTTTCATGATGACGGCAGGAATGTTTGCTTGCTGGATACAGAACTTGGCAACCTTTTGTACATCATTTGCTAAGAATATAGTAGGACCATCCGTTAGCGTATAGGAATCCTTTGTAGTCACATATATTGCGCAACTGCCATTGGGTTCTGGTCTTGGTAATGGCATAGCACTGTCTTGTTGACTAGCAAGTCGAGACAAAGGAGTGCCGCCTATTGTGTTATTAACAGGAGTTACTCCACTTCTGTATGTTGCACCGGGTCCTACGCTAATTGACTTGGAGATCTTATTACCAGTAGCGTCAATACCACTATTTGGCACAATTCGCTTATATCTTGTATCCCTAAAGTGTCGATAGATTTGAGACCAATGATCCCGAGTTTCCTCAGTTTTAATATTCTTTAAAACCTTCAAATAGTGTAACTTGATACTCATCATATTAATGTCATCAACACTCGCAAAGTTTCTCTCGAATGTAGCAGCAGATTTTGTATGACTATTTCGCTCAGCGTACATTATAAAATCAGACGCTTCCTTCAGATCAAAATATCTAAGTAATGTCAAATTTTCGTCACAGTGTTCAGAGACCTTAAGAACTTCGTTGTAATCGGCGCCGCATGTGTAATGAGGCATGACAACAAACCCATTGTTATTGATGATGGGAATCGACTTCTTACAATCATGACTGACAATATTGAATATTCTAGGCGGATCGCATCTTGGTTTGGTGAATTTGGTTATGAAATCGTCAATAGTTTGCGTCAATTCGCGCTCTTTTGGTAATGTCGCAGATGATAGAACCATATTGGGAATCATATTTTCTTGCCAGTTTCTCTTTATGATTTTGTGTAAATGATGCGTTTTATAATCCATAGTGATGGTTGGTTCATCCCATTGAACTATGATATTACGCGGCGAATTAAACGCCATCATATAATACATCGCAGGTAAATAAGAGCGAATGTCACAGATCATGATTTCAACTTTTCGACCATTACTATTGTCGACCTTACCAATACCTCCGGTGCGCTTGTTAATTGTGTAGTCTGCTGCCGCAAAGAAATGTAGGCGCACATCTTCAGCGCTAGAGCAACCAAACGCAAACGCAATCTTCTTTCCACAAGAAATTGCCGCACGCGCCAACTGTAGACCGACGTGTCTCGCTGCACAAACAAATATAACACGATTTTCCTCGGATAGACCTAGAGGTGTCATTGTTTTGCCCGTGCCAGTAGGAGCAATATACAGGATCAGTTTTGGTCCATATCCCTTTGCCGCGGTAAATACTTCTTTTTGATGCTCGTATAGCGTCATATCGCCGTATTTCAAGAGATGAGAATTTTTCTCAATAAATTCTACTGAATTTTCAACAATATAACCAAGATCAACTGCGCTTTCAAATGTATCAAGAGATGCGATAATGCTATTCTTCAAATAATTATTAATCTTCTCAATATTGTTTGCGAGCAACTTTCGAAGCGTATAGTAGTGGAACATCCAGTGATTATTGCTATTTGAATGCTCTAATAACATCTTTTCAAAATGACTGAATAATATGAACTCGTATATTTCAGACGTTTCAGGATTGATTGTGTCCATGCGATTTAAACGAATCTGATCGGACTTTTTGAGTTTGATGTTTGTATTCACGTCAATGTAACAGACACCGTCTCTTATTTCAGCAACTGCAGTTACAGTTTCCACTTCTCCTGACATCTTGTGCTGTTTATGTTTATTACCTTTTGACTTCTCGAACTTTATACATGTTAGATTGTATTTTTTAATAAATTCTTTGATATTATCTCCAAAATATTTACTAAAGAGGAATTCTTCTATTTCATCATTGTATTCTATCTTTAAATACGTAAAGAGAGAATTTGTTTTATTACTCTTGATATTTACTTCATAATAACCCTTTGTTATTAATGTGAGTACTTCCTTTTCCTTATCGGAAACAGGGATCTCGATAGAGTCCCACTCGGATTTAGATAATTTAATTTGCTTGAGGTCCATTCTTTAGAATAAGTATATGATATTTATACCTATTTCTTTATATTATTTTAATAAATCAATTTTTTTTATAACTGCCTTTTAAGATCCCAAATGTAAAAAATTGAATTTAGATTATTATTTAAAAATAGCGCTATAAAATATTATAACATGTCTCAGGTTTTTAACTACAACGAACACTTTGCGATTGTCTCTATTGAGGGCAACATTGGATCCGGTAAATCGACTCTTTTAGAACGTTTAAGAGAGGAATTTAAGGATAACCAATATGTGCGATTTTTGAGAGAACCTGTAGATGAGTGGGAGAAGATAAAGGACAAGGATGGTAACACTATGTTGCAGAAGTTTTACGCAAATCAAGCAGAGTATTCATTCGCATTTCAAATGATGGCGTATATTTCTCGTCTGACTATTATTCGTGAGAATGTACATGATATTATGACTGCCGTGAAAAATAATGGGGGAAAATCAAAAAAATACATATTAATTACTGAGCGCAGTTTATACACCGATAAGTACGTATTCGCCAAGATGTTATACGATCAGGGCAAGATCGAAGACGTCAAGTATCAGATTTATTTGAATTGGTTCGACGAGTTCGCCAAGGATTTCCCAGTGAATGACGTGATTTACGTAAATACGGATCCTAAAAAGTGCTATGAACGCATTCATAAGCGAGCGCGTGTTGGCGAAGAGGTAATTCCTCTTGCATATTTGGAGTCGTGTCACAATTATCATAATGAGTTTCTAGATGAGACTACTGGAATCAAGACAAATCAACTCGTCTTGAATGGAAACCAAGACATATTTGTTGAGACGGGTCTTGTAGACGCATGGATCTCTACAATCAATCAATTCCTCAAGATTTAAACTGAAATATAAAATATATAATAAAACCATTTAAAGAAAAAAGTCAAAATTAGTAAAAATGAATAATCAAACGCCATTTTTACTATATAAAACAAATAATGAAGAATTTTTAAACAAGATGTGTGGCATATGTTGGAGCACTTTATTTTTTCCTGAAGAAGAACAACATAAAATGGTTCATTGTTGTAAACTAGAATGTGACCATATGTTTCATATTAATTGCATTAGTCAATCAATTAATTCAAATCATTTGAATTGTCCAGAATGTCGTAAGCCTATTTGCACTAACAAAATAAAAAATATAGATAAGTCATTAGAATTGGCGATCCGAGATGACGCGTTTAACCATAATGAAATTAACGAGACGCTAAGAGAGCAATTTTCGAATAGTTGTCTCACCGTGGATGACTATCCATATCACAAATTAGTATTTAAACGATGGCTCAAAAAACAGAATAAATAACGCATTGGTAGCAGTTGTTTGCGGGTATATTTAGTTCATCTTTAGTTATTAAGTTATAGGTTCATGTTCATACACGGAGGACAAGATATTACTTGCCCTGAATTCGACCCTGAATTAGAAACACAACAAGGTGAACCGACTGAATTAGTATACTCTGTAAATCCCGAACAACCATTATAATTCCACACACGAGCGAGGTTATAACTAGAACCACATGGTGATGTTGTTGTTGTCGCCGGTGCCATTGAGTTAAAGTAAGCAATTCTTTTGATTTGTTGACCAGAATTTGCCAAGGATGCATACGAAGTATATTTGGGCATAATATATAATATTACTAAAATAATTATTATATAAATATATTTTTTGATTGAATATATTTATAATATAATGTCACCAGCAAATGAACCAATAATAAATCTTGTTATAACGTGTCCGCATTGCGGCGATCCAATTTTAATTGAGCAACTGAATTGCTGCATATTCAGACACGGTACTTTGATTGCCTCTGGCAGACAAATCGAACCACACGCGCCAAAAGAACTGTGTGATTTCTATGTTGCAACTAACAAAATCTACGGTTGCGGCAGACCATTTCAAATTGTTCGGAATGCAAATAATGAATTGGTTGCTGTTGTTTGCGGGTATATTTAATATCATTTACACCAAGTTTAAGCGTTGATTTTTTTCATTATAAACCATCTATCAAGTCCCTGTGTTTCATTAAATATAAATTGACATTTACAATAATTGCAAATTTCCATTAACAATTTATCATTATAAACATAATGATGTAGACACCTATTATTAAAATTGTTTAGACTTCTTTGGGTAAACGCTGCTAAATCGCCAGCGGGAGGATCCATACTTAAATCATGATTCTCCAGAATTTCAGGAAGTGTAGATAAATCATCTTCGCCTACATTTTTTTCATATTGAGACAATAATGTTGAAAATTTTGAGTAACTTCGCTTATGATCAAAACAAACAGATTTTTCAGGAACAATGATAATTACATAACCATTTGGTTTAATTATTCTTATCCACTCATGTATTGCTTTTAATGGGTTTGCTATATGTTCTAATGAATGAGATGAAAATAAAAAATCATAACTGTCATTTTTTATTAGTGAAATATTTACAGCGTCATTAATTATAACTTTACCTTTTTTATTAGGATAATAATAATAATCTTCTGTATGTTGCGACCAAATAGTATTATTTGAAAAAATAACATTATCCATACTGATTGCATTTTCATAAACAGTGGTTGCTATGTAAGAAGGACCTCCAATTTCAACTCCAAACTTGTTAATTGTAATATCCTTTATTATTTTACTTAACATTTTATATTTATAATTATAAATATAAATTTTATACCTTTTTAAACATAAAATATTAAAATGTCAAATCAATAACAACTGGATAATGATCCGAGTTCATTGTGCCGCAATATTCTGTATATCCATGATAAATGGATACAGTTGATACCTTTCCAAAAATCTTGCTACTCATTAACACGTGATCAATCATTGAGTAGTCTTTGGGTGAAGTGGTTGCGCAATTATCATCAGAGTCATACCAGTCACTGTATCGCTCCGATTGCGCCATTTTTGACGCGGCGTTTGTCAAGGTATATGTGCCTTTTTTCTGACCATAGAGTCCCTTCATGATATCAAGGACGTAAGATGTGGGTTTATCGGAGTTGACATCGGGTACTTCTGCGTCAAAATCATTCATGTCGCCGAGTAAAATCACTTCGTAACCTTTAGTGATGTACCCAGCAACCACATTCTGAAGCACTTGTGCTTGCGCTTCTCGTTCGGCGCAGCGACTCGGTTCAGTAGGAATGGCGAGCAAATGAGCGCCAATTAGCGCCGTTTTGTAACCACCTAAACTAAACTCAGTAATATAATGTTTGCTCACGCCAGAAGTTCCGGCAGGTCCAGTGTATCCACATTTGGAACCGGTAATAGGATATGACGCACGCTCTTCAGTTCGATACAGGTTCACTAGTGGATCTATACGAGTAATCATTCCTACATTCTGCCCAGTGCTTGTGTCAGTACCCTGCTTCAAATAGGGTTTATAAGTTGTGTCCTTTAGCGAAGTAATCAGCGTATTAAGTTCATCACATCCTTCAACTTCACAAATGTTGACTATGTCCGGATTTAATGACTTGATCGCATTGGCGACATATGACATGTGCGTTTGCGCTTCTGCCGTAGTTGCCCAAGAGCAACCAGATCCGGGACATTTAGCGCTATTACAGTAGTCAATAAATAACCATTCGGCGTTGTATTGGACAAGACGCAATGAGTTTTTATTGGGTCGACGGTCGCCTGGGGCGCTAACAATTGGGCATTCGGTATCAGCGTTAACGACCAATTGTTTGTTGTCAATGAAGGTATTACAAGACAAAATATACGCAAAAAATAACACTAGAAAACTTGTAGGAGTCATTTTATAATACAATTATATATAATAAATTGACCTAAAATTTTAAATGGTTATTATATATAATATAAATAGTTCAAATGTTTTCTTTTCCAAATAAAGAATTGAAAATTGTTATACCGGTTCTAAAGCAGACAAATATCACCAAATACACGATTAAAAGTCCTTCGAACTTAAGTAAAACAAAAACAAGTAGTCCTTCAAACTCAAATAATTCTTCGAACGCAAGTAAAACCGTTGAAATGTCTGCTAAAATATACCCATCATGTGAATATGTATTGAACTTTGATGGTTGCAGCAAAGGTAACCCTGGTCCCGCTGGGATTGGCGCTGTTATCAGCAAATTAGGATCCGAAGAGTGGTGTGGTTGCCAGTTTATTGGAAAAAAAACCAACAATCAATCGGAATATAGTGCTCTCATTCTAGGTCTTAACGAGGCGATCAGTCGTAATATAAAGCAATTACAAGTTTACGGAGATAGTCTACTTGTAATTAATCAGGTGACTGGTCAATTTAAGGTCAAAAATGTCTTGCTACAAGACTTGTATAAAGAGGCGATGGATCTTATTGCTAAATTTGATTATATCGAATTCAAACATGTTTATAGACAATTTAATAAACGCGCAGATCAATTGTCTAATCTTGCTTTAGAAGTGTGCGACCCTTGAATGAAATGAATATTAATTTGTTAGAAGTGATATATTAAGTATAGGCGCCGGTTTATAACGCAGTAAATCCAATTCTTTTTTGCTTGTAGGGAATATCTCGCAACCGTAAATATCCTGAAGAAGTAACCATTCAAATATGCCGCCAGTATATGCGTAGACATTTTGAAACCCAAGCGCGACCAATTGCTGATACTTCTTATGAACAAGGTCATCATGATTATTTTTACCGTAAATAATAATTTTGATACCTTTATTTTCCTTAATATACTTGTTGACAATTGACTCTTCTTGTTCTAATCCAACAGTGCCTTTGATTAAACACTGCTGCTCAGTTGCCGACAATGTGTTTATAATTAAATACGTTTCGATGTTTTTAGTTGCAGTTTGCATATCTTCAAAATTAATCTTCCTCATTGATTGAACATTTCCCATTTATAAGTTAACTAATAATTTATAAATACTTATTTTTAAATACTTTTTCCACCTTTTCTCTTTGAAAGTCTGATTTATATAATTTAACGCATTTACCTTCTTCGGGTTTTATTAGAATAAGGTCTTCGCGACTTTTTTACATAGTGTTTCTTTTGGTGAAATACTAAATCACCCAATTTAGTTGTATAGTCTAACAATCCTAAATTTGTTTTTGAAGAACTACCTTTGCTATATGAATAAGGTCGATGTGTCTTTTTAACATTATGTCCTCTACGATGATATACTGTATTACCGCGCTTTGTTGTATAATTTTTCCTGCCACGGTGAGTTTTAGATCTGGTTCCTTTTCTGCCCATTTTTATATATTATCTAAATATAAAAATAAAAATTAGTGTTTTTTTGAATCTTTCTTAAAGGTGAGAAAAAGGGACTAGTTGAACTGTACAACAATCTCAACTTTCTCTTTCTTAATACTTTTGGTTGCCGAAATAGATAGTTCCTCACGCTTCTTTCGCGTCTTTGAATTGTCCACAATGGTATCCTTACGTTTTGATGTGCTATTACGATTATTCATATCTTTCTCAATAGTATCATAATTCTCTTCAATATACTTAACTACATTGTTCTCTAGCGCCCATTTAAAGAAATTAAGTTGACCAATTGTCGTCTCAATAAACGTGCCATTCTTATAAGGAATACTAATTCGATCCCAGCGGCAAAATGGATCAAATCGCTTCTTACTGTATGCTTTCAATTTCAACTTGTAATCGTCATAGACCTTGAATCTACGCGCAATATTGTCTTCAGTCTGATCAATCGTATACAATGTATAGAATTTCTTAGCATAATTGGTGGCGAACCAGTCAACAATACGCAGCGAAATCTTGGACTCACCAGTAATAATCTTAAGCATGTCGTCTAAATTGGTATTATGGGCGGTATTATAAAATACCATCAAATTATTCAATAATAGATCATTTTGGGTGGTATAGGAACTATTGATGTTCATACTTGTTATTTAAGTTTTCAATAATAATTTTTAAGTAGTTTTATAGTTAATTATTGATTTAAATAAATAAATTAAAAATAGTAAAATAAAATATTTGATTCAAACCGTTAATTGCAATTTAGCAAAAAAATAAAATCTAATTGTAAATATATTATAACTATGGCTAGTTTTATGAACACTTACTTTGGTCCCTTAGGTGAGGAATATTGCATCTATTTCTACGCATTGTCTATTTTCTTCGGAATCACATTTGCTCTCAGTTTGTTTTCGGTGATTTATTACATGGCATTTAATTTTAGCAAGTTGAACATTATGTTTATCGCAAACACTTTCTTCTTACTTCTTAATTCCTTTTTGATGTACTTGTCGAACCGCTTGTTGCACACTATGTGTGTGAAGAGTCTCTAAATTAAGGCACATTATTGTTTATTCAGACGCTACCGCTTTATTTGACACGCGACTTTGTCCTTGTGTAGTGTTGATCGGTTTCAAAAACATGTCCCGTGTGACAACATCATTTACATAACTAGTCTGCATTGAAAATGGATTCGTGCCTCGCTGTCCCATTAGTTCCCGGTCAGAAATTTTATTATCAAGATATTCACGTTTATTCTCGTTGTCACTATTTCTTGAATAACTTAATTCATTAATATCGGTAAACGCTAAAGATTGTGCGATCGCATTTTGTCCACTATCAAAACTTAATTGTTGCGTTGTTTGATCACCTTCTTCGTAACCATAATCAGTATTTGATGTGTTTTTGTTAGTATTAGTATCACGATCTTTATCCTTTCGAGGACTTTTATAATAGGGTTCTCCAACACTCCATTTCCAATAATTTATACTCATTATTAATAAATAATATATAATAATGAGTGAATGAACTAACAAAATAAGAGATGTTTTAATCTAAACGAACAATTTGTAGGTTTTTGGTGAAAAAGAATGCGTCTTTGTTAGTTCGTCGTCTTTTTAAGTTACATTCTAAACAGGCAATTAATAGATTGTTTCTGTTATGTCCTATTTCATTGTTGATCCTGTCTAAGGACCATTGTTTATTTTCTCTCACAATTTCGTACAGCAAATAGGTTTCACAGGCGCAATAATGGCATCGCATTTTAGACTGATTTAATAGACCTATTACGTTGTCAAAACTAACAAAATCGGATTCCAAAAATTTTCCCTTTAATATGTCTTGCTGCTTATATCCGGATATTTTTGCCTTTATATGACTAACAATCATGGCAATGTGCCTAGGATTTATTAATTCATTGTTATTATAAGTGTTATTAAATAATGCATTTAATAGACCTAATTGCGTTTCAAACGATAGATCTTCATTGTTTAATCCCCATGTCTTGGTTTCAACTCGCATTTTCTTTTCCTTTTCTTTCTTTTTGATTTGTTTTGATCCATTTGTTAGTTCATTAATAATAATCTTTTTATCCAAATCATTTGTTACATTTGTTAGTTCATTGTCTTCATCATTTATAATTTTTGAACAATTTGTTTCCTTTATAAATATTTGCTTTACATTACTATTGTTTGTCAAAGACATTTATAAATAAATATATAATAAATTGTTAATTATAATGTATATAACAGAATGGGTATAAAAAGTAAATATTATATAAATGTTCTTTATATATAATATAAAAAACTGAGTTAAACTCAATTTACTATATTATTATATAAAATGACTACAAAAGAACAAGATATACAAGAAATAGATCAGACATCTGTACAAACGCAAGTACAAACGCAAGTACAAACGCAAGTACAAACGCAAGTACAAACAGAATGTAACGAATTAAAATCCATCAAATACAAGTCAATGTTAATGAATGGAATCGCATGGCCGGAAAAAAAGAATTCAAGTAATCTAACAAATTTGGACAAGTTCCTCGAAAATGAGAAGAACACAAACGCTAATGAACCGTGGTCAAAATTGGACAAGACTGCTAAACTAAAGAAATTGATATTGTACGCTGACAACTATAAGACTGAGAATGAATTGTCGCAAGAGGAATATAACAAAATGGTCACATTCTTCAAGGACTGCTTAGATAAGAAGAAGTTACAAAGAGTAAAGGATGTGGTGTATGATAAGGATAATGGATCTATTAAAGAAATTCCAGCGCTGCATTTTAATAAACCAAACACACATTTTACATTGAAGAACATTGATAAACGTGTTTCAACAATAAGAAGTTTGGCGCCAAAGAAGAAGGGTACCGCTAAAAATATTGTGAATAATGATTCCGACTCGGATTCGAATGAGAAAGTCTAACTTTCATGAAAATGTGGAAGGATAAAATTGATTTGAATTTTTAATTTAAAAATAAAAGAACAATGATAATATAAAGAATGGACAAAGTATTCATAAATGCATTACAAGAATTAACTAATATAATCGACGAAATCAAAGCAGACGAAGATGATGTATTCTTCAGCGAAGAAGACGCTCTTGAACTCTACGATAATTGTATTTATTTAATGGAGGAATTCATGAAGGACAATATTAAAGTCATTGTTGAACCGGATTTCGACGAAATATTTGACGAGAATATCAAGGAAATGATGGCAGCGCTGTTTGAGGACGATATATTTTATAATGACGACGCAGAAGACGAATTGGATGAGATCATTGCCGAAGCAAAGAAAGACTTCTTCAATAATTATACAACACCGCGTTCATATCCAGATGCTCGTATTCTTGTTGACCCCGACTACGACTTTATTGAAGAACAATTAAATGTATTACGAAACAAACCGCAACCTGCACAGAGAACCAAAGAATGGTATCAATTTCGCCACAATTTAATCACTGCAAGTAACGCATATAAGGCATTTGAAAGTCAGGCGACCAAGAACCAGTTAATATATGAGAAGTGTCAACCACTTCAAGGTTCATGTGATGATGATAGTGACGTAGAAGAATCGGTAAAAATGGTAAATGTAAATACGACACTTCACTGGGGTCAAAAATATGAACCACTTTCGGTCATGATTTATGAAGATGACTATGAGACAAAAGTTGAAGATTTTGGGTGTATCCAAGACGATCAATATTCTTTCTTAGGTGCGTCACCAGATGGTATTATTACTGATGTCAAATCAGATCGTTATGGGCGCATGTTGGAGATCAAAAACATTGTAAATCGAGAAATTGATGGCATTCCCAAGAAGGAGTATTGGATACAGATGCAACTACAAATGAAAGTTTGCGATTTAGAGGAATGTGACTTTTTAGAGACCAAATTTGTCGAATACTTAGACCGCGCCACATTTGAAGAAGACACGAACAACGATCGTTACGAAGACGATAATGGACTAGAATTTAAGAATGTTTGCTTATCAAAGGATAATAAGCAAAAAGGAATCATATTGTATTTTCATACCAAAGAAGGTAAACCACATTATGTTTATAAACCCCTAGATATTATTCACCCACATGATATAATTGATTGGGAAGATAAAACACTTGATCTTTATCAGTCAGACAAATATAATTATGTATACATGAAATTCATTTATTGGAAATTGGATCAAAAAAGTTGCGTGTTAGTATGTCGAAACAGGCAATGGTTTGAAGACGCGGTACAAGAAATAGAAGAATTGTGGGATATAGTTCTTTTGGAACGTGTTTCAGGATTTGAGCATCGAGCGCCAAATCGTAAAACAAAGAAAGATACAACAACGTATAATGCGTTTGATTTACTGCTTAAATCAGGATCTGGATCTAAATGTTTGTTACAAGTAAAGAAATTAGACCTAACAATAGAGACTATAGAGACTGGAGAAAATGGAGAAAATGAAGTAAATTAATATAGAATATTCTCATTATTGGGGATCGAAAAGAACAACATATTTGGTTCTGTGCGGTAATACCCGACGCGTGCACCAGGACCCTCTTCTACCGGGGGCAAAGGACAAACTTCATTGGGTTTGTTTTTTATTTTTTTATACAACGCATTACACATGTCGGCGCGAATACACGTGCCTTCCTCGGGACTATTTACATAACGTAAGTTGTTAGTTATTTGGGCGAACGAACTTCGATCAAACTCAGGGTATTCCCACCAAATGTCGCTGTAGTTTCTATTTGATACACCCTTGTTCCCAGTTAAAGGAAAACTATCTAATATTGGTTTGTCGACAGAAACAGGATAGTCGCCAGGAGTAGATAAATCTTGAGATTTAAATCCTTCTATTTTCAAAATAGGAGCTAAATATAATCCTAATACTATTATTATTAATAAAAATATCATTCCATAAATGTTTGTCATTTCTATATAATAATAATTTAAAATAAATTATTTGTTAAAAATAATAACTTAGAATCTGTATAATATATTTATTATACAAATACAATGGACACAAACGATATGCGAGTTACTAAAAGAAATGGTGAATTAGAAGAGATCGCCTTTGATAAGATAATATCTCGTATCAAAAAATTAGGTCAGGAAGTAGGAATCCAAATTAATTACGCCTCTTTAGCGATGAAAGTAATTGATCAATTGTATGACGGAATTCCGACTACAAAGATAGACGAATTGGCGGCAGAGCAGTGCGCCTCGATGTCTACATCAAACCCAGATTATGGCACACTTGCGTCAAGAATTGTCGTGTCAAATCATCAGAAAAATACGGATCCTTACTATAATATGGTTATAAATTGTCTTTATAATTTTAAAAATATTCATGGTAAAGTAAAACCACTAATTTCAAAGACGTTTTTTGAATATTACGCTAATAACCAAAGCGAAATTGAAAAAATGTTCGATTATAATCGTGACTATTTAATTGACTATTTTGGATTTAAAACGCTTGAAAGAGCATATCTATTCAAAGTTGGTGATAAAATTATAGAAAGACCTCAACATATGTGGATGCGTGTTGCTATAGGAATTCACGGAGATTCAAACAATCCAAATAGTCTTTCATTAGTTAAAGAAACATATGACTTAATGTCGCAAAAATATTTTACACACGCAACCCCAACATTGTTCAACGCTGGAACACCAAGTCCTCAGTTGAGTTCGTGCTATTTAATTGCTATGGAAGACGATAGTCTTGATGGAATATATAATACTCTGAAAGATTGCGCACAAATATCAAAATATGCTGGAGGAATTGGTTTACATATTCATAACATAAGAGCGAAGGGTACACATATTCAAGGAACAAATGGTTCATCAAATGGATTAGTACCAATGTTGCGTGTTTTTAACAGCACTGCTAGATATGTTGACCAGGGTGGCGGAAAACGTAATGGTTCTTTCGCCATCTATTTGGAGACGTGGCACGCTGACATTTCCGACTTCTTGGAATTGAAAAAGAACCATGGTGACGAAGAATTGAAGGCGCGTGATCTATTCTACGCCTTGTGGATTTCTGACTTGTTTATGGAGCGTGTCAAAGAGAAGGCAGGCAAATGGTCTCTTTTTTGCCCCCATGAGTGTCCTGGATTAAGTGACTGTTACGGTCAAGAATTCAGAACACTATATGAAAAATATGAATCAGAAGGCAAAGCGCGGAAAACTATGTTGGCGCGTGATCTATGGTTTCAGATTTTAGACGCACAGATGGAAACTGGCACACCGTATCTCTTATATAAAGACGCCGTCAATTTGAAATCCAATCAGAAAAATATTGGAATAATTAAAAGTTCAAATTTATGCACCGAAATTTGTCAGTACTCTGACGATAAAGAGACTGCCGTGTGTAACTTGGCGTCAATTGCGTTACCATCGTTTGTCAATGAAGAAACCAAGCAATTTAATTATAATAAGTTAATTGAAGTGATCAAGGTTGTAACTAACAATTTGAACCGAGTAATCGATATTAACTTTTATCCCACTGAGAAGACAAGGACAAGTAATATGAAGCATAGACCCATTGGCATTGGTGTTCAAGGTCTCGCTGATGCGCTTTTCATGATGGATATTCCGTTTCATTCTGAGGAAGCAAAGCAAATAAACAAGGACATATTTGAGACCATTTATTATGCGGCGCTAACCAAGAGTAATGAAATTGCTATTCAGCGTAAGAGAGATAACATTTCAATTTTTACAGAAGATGAACTAACAAAATTGCCAGAGCAGTTAAGAGGATCATATAGTTCTTTTGTTGGATCACCAGCGTCACAAGGTATTCTTCAATTTGATATGTGGACCAATTTTGCCGGACATTCATCTACTCTTGGTTACGACTGGAACACTTTGAAGACTAGTATTGTTGAAAATGGACTGCGTAATTCACTTTTAGTAGCGCCCATGCCAACTGCGTCAACATCGCAAATCCTGGGATTCAATGAGTGCTTTGAACCAATTACAAGCAATATTTACAGTCGACGAACATTGGCAGGTGAGTTTGTACTGCCAAATAAGTATTTGATGAAGGACTTGATAAAATTGGGACTTTGGAATGAACAAATCAAAAACAATATTATTGCGAATAAGGGATCTATTCAACACTTAATCACTATTCCAGAGCATATTCGTAACAAATATAAGATTGTTTGGGAAATACCAATGAAGCACGTTATTGATATGGCGGCAGATCGAGGTGCGTATATTTGCCAGAGTCAGAGTCTGAATTTGTGGATGGAGGATCCAGTATATAACAAGTTGACATCTATGCATTTCTACGCTTGGGAGAAAGGGTTAAAAACTGGCATTTATTATTTGAGACGAAAGGCGAAACATCAGGCGCAACAGTTCACCATTGAACCGGAAGCAATAAAAAATGGTCTTAATGGAAATAGCAATGAAAATGATGGTAATGAAGAAATATGTGAAATGTGTAGTGCATAAATGTGTAGTGCATAAATTTTAAGAAAGATTCGCAAATTCCTTACAAAGTCCAAATGTACGCCGGTGCCATTTGGTGATACCATATTTCTTTATACCATCCATGTGTATTTTAGACCCGTAACCCTTATTTGAATCAATTCCATATTTTTCCACCAATTCGGGATTTTCTAAACAAAGTTCTTCAATATACTTGTCTCGTTCCACTTTGGCGAGAATTGACGCAGCAGCGATGGATGTAAACTTATTATCCCCTCCTTCAATGGTGTCAAATTTAGCATTTTCAATTCGATTATTGCTCTTGTTGAATACGGTGAGTTGTTTGAAATAATTACCGTCAATTAACAGGAACAAATTGTTAGTATCTAGATCTTTGATTTGCTTCATAACATTTCGAATTGCTTTGTGCATTGCCGACTGAGTCGCCTGTAAAATATTGATCTCATCGATGACGCACTCGTCTTCATATTCCACCGCCCATGCGATAGCGTGAGTTTTAATATAGTCAGCAACCTCTTGAATTTTCTTGGGATTTTTAGACGTAAATTTTTTGCTGTCTTTCATCTTATAATGATCAAAACTGTCATCTTTAGGTAAAACAACAGCGCCACTGTAAACTCGTCCAAACATGGGTCCACGACCTGCTTCATCGGCGCCGATTTCAACAATATTCAAATCCGAATGATAGAATTTTTTTAGCAGACATGTTGTGTCAATAACTTTTTCGGTTTTAATCTTCTCTATTTTCTCCTTTTTCTCTTTCTTAACTCTTTTGGGTTTCGCTTCGACAACATTTTGTTCAATAGGTGAGTCCAATGTATCTAATCCAACTTCTATTTCGTCATCGTCTATAATTACAGCGCTAACCCAGTTATTCTTATTGCTTTTGCTATTAGTATTGCTATTGGTTTTATTCATTCTATAATATATAATTAAATATTATTAATGCAATTTAATTTCAATTTTAAATGTATAAAATAATTTATATTGTTTGAACTTTTTTCACAATATAAATTATACAATGAATGGCAAAATAACAATACTCTTTGTAATTCTTCTATTAGGATTAATTTTATGTTCCTTTTTAGGAGGGAGTGGATGTGCTGAAGGATTTACATCAAGTTCTGGAGAAGTTGTCGCTAAACAATTTAACAACGGAACTCTTATTGTTGGCATGCCAACAGGTGGCGCTATAATAATGAAACCGAATGGCGACAAGACTTGGATTAGCGATGATGGAACTACGGCAACTCAAGGAGATGATGGTTCTTTAACTATAGTAACAAGTGATGGTACGCAATATGGTAGTGTTAGTGTTGAAACAGTGGATGAGGCGCCGCCAACTGATGAAACTACTGATACTACGACTACTACTGATACTACAACTTCTAATACCGGGTCCACAAGTAGTCCAACTCTAGATGATTATGATCACTATTCAGGAACTTATTCGACAACATATTACGGACCGAATAATAGCACCGCAAAGGTAACAAATATTGGCGACAAGGGTAAATTAGTAATTGTAAATACAGATAGCACTACTTATTTATATTTTATTAAATCATCTGGTGTTAGTGGAACTACGGTTAACGGACCTCAAGATGGAACCGCAACTATAACAACAAATAATGATGGACAAGCGGCAGTAAAGGTGACAAGACCTGATGGCACCGTTACTTTGTATACTGTAAATTATAATCCCAATCAAATGACGGATAGCACAATTAATCAATATAATCCCAGCGCGGATACTTCAAGTTCCGGTTCGGATTACAATAACGCTTATGTATATACTGGACCTGGTGGAAATTCAGCGGCAGCAGTTACAGGTCCCGCTGGAAACACATATGTAGGAACAAATTATGATTCAAATGCATATTACAATTCTTTGCCGCCTGGTATTCCGGCGAGTCAAATACCTCCTGGGCAACAAGATCTGTATATTTTGAAGTCGCAAGTGGTACCGCCGGTATGCCCAGTGTGCCCACCGACAATTGTTCAGAGCAGTGAAACAACGGACGTCACTAAGTGCCCGCCTTGCCCGCCATGTGCTCGATGCCCTGAACCTGCATTTGACTGTAAGAAGGTGCCAAATTACAACGCGTTTAATCCGGACTACATGCCGGTCCCCGTTCTATCGGACTTTAGTGGATTTGGAATGTAAACCACATTTGAAACCACCTATAAATTTTTATCTTAATTTTTATATAATTTTAACTATATAATAATTTATTTTGTTAGATTAGGTTTAGTTTGGTTCAACCTTTTCAAAGGTTGAGGAACGTGTCTTAATACACTTTTCATCAATTTGCATTGTTTCTTCTTTATTCCCCTGCGGAACAATTTTAAGAATACATTTGGACTTCTGACCATATAAAGGTTCAGTACATCCCTTTTCTTTTTTGATACTGCGTGTCTTATTTAATTTAATAAACTTAAATATTTTAGGTTTCTCTTCAGTGCAACGGGATCTAAAGTGTTCGTATCGTTCTCTGACGTCACAATAACTGAGACCACTCGATTTTTTAAGCATACGATTAATAAGTTCATGTAAATTATAAATGTAACGAGAAAACGTATCACGGTTCTTCATAGCAGACATAGTAATAGGCAACTGTCGAAAATTTGTTTTCAGATTTTTGCGACAGGCGCCACAAGGCAATACATTTTTAAGCGATAATATGAAATCTCTATAATGATGTTTATCTTCTAAAGAAGGATTTACCGGGTAATTAAAACTCATAGTATGGAGCGCGTGCCATAAAGGTGGACCCCATGTGCTAGTAAGAAATCCGTCACCGCTATAATAGTCATTCTTTTTAAAAACTCTTTCAGTTTTATTTTTATTTTGTTTTGCCCCCTTATGTTTTTGTTTTCTTGTTTTATTATTTGTAGATCTATTTTTACGCGTTTTAGACATTATAACAAATACTCTTATTTTATGAATAGAAAATATATTATAAAAATAATTATATAATATATAATATGAGTTCTTCATCATCATCATCAACATCTTTAACCAATACACAACTAATTATAGAATATTCCAAGACTACAAAAAATGTATGTATGTGTCTTGGTATCGCCTCAATCTTAATTATATTATTTATATTATCTCCAATGAATTCCTTCATGATATCATCCATATTTGGTAAAGCAATTATCATGTCGTTGTTAGTATATATGATCTATTATAATTTAAAACAAACAAATATGTTTTCTAATAATTTTAATATATCATTTATCGACGGCAATTGGAATCCTATTAAAACGAATATTGTTTGCAGTTACGCATTCTCTGCATTTTTACTAGTATTAATGGTATCAGTTTTTACATCTTAGGTGAAGTTTCTGGATTTTTAGGAACATTTACAACAACTGATTTGTATTTTTTCGTGTAACCAAGTTTAATATTATAAATTTTCTCGTAATAAACAGTATCATTTTTACAATCAGATCTATTTATAATATGTATATTTCCATCAGCATCTCTTATGATCATTGTTATATTTATATAAATCTGTAAACATAACTTTATATTCGTTTAAAAGATATTGTAATTTCTTCTTATTTAATATATATAATGAATCGTGGATTTTCTTCTGGATTAAGTTCATCAATGAATCCTAGCGCTGGGGCGGTGTCTGCCACCAATGGAATATTAGGATATAAGTCAATAAGCAAACAAACTATTATTATTGGTGTAGTTGTATTCTTAGCAGTTGTCGGTATATCAATATATTTCTATTACACTACAAAACCAGTTACGACATTTCACGCTAATAGGGAAAATGTTCCGAGGGGAGAGAATGAAACAAAAACAGCGACAGTAATGTTATTTTCGGTGGATTGGTGCCCTCATTGTAAAACTGCTAAACCTGTTTGGAATGATGTAAAGAGTGAATATGAAGGATCTGTTATTAATGGATATAAAGTTTCATTTGTTGACTATAACTGTACTAAGGAAACTGCAGAGACACAATCTTTAATGGATAAATATAAGGTAGAAGGTTTTCCTACTATTATTTTAATTAAGGATAACCAAGTAATTGATTATGACGCTAAACCGTCAAAGGCAACCTTAGTTCAATTTTTGAATACAGTTCTATAAGTATTTGTATACTTGGTTATATACTTAGTTATATAGGCGTTTATTTTTCATTTTTTTCACCTTCATTTTTATTTTCACCCTTATCACATTCATCTTTATTTTCATTATTTTCATTTGTTTTATTTAAAGACCTGTGTTTTTCAATAAAAATCTTCGCTTCTTCTATACCATTATTAAATAATGATTGTCGATGTTCTGCACTAATTAAAAATTTATTAATATCATCCATTGTTAAGGTTGAACCTGTTTTTGATTTAATTTCAATAAGATATGGTATATCTTCGTCTTTGATACTATTGGTTATATAGTTAATCGAATTGCTTGACATGGTTAGAATAAAATCTAACATATTTGAGTCATTTTTAATATTATTATTACCGGAACATTTTACACCATCTGCGTCACTACAAATAAAGTTTAAACCTAAAATCTCGTCTCTATTACAATTGTTTTTTAAACAATGATTGATTGGAAAATTTGCTAAAGGAGCGCCATCAATAATGCATTTATCATCCAAGAATGTTGGTGTAAATATACCAGGAATTGAGCAAGACATATATAACGCCTTTGTTAAAAGCAAATCTGGATGAGACTTGTGAGAAAATTCAACAGTTGTATATGTATTCAGATCAAATGCGTAAAAATACATTGTTATTCCAGTATATTCATAATATCCTTTCAATGTAATAGATAATGTTAAATCTTTCGCTTCTAATAGTGGTTTGAATATTTTATCAACCGATTTAATATCAAATATACCCTTTCTTGTATAAACTTCCATGATTTGTTTGGCAGTTGGTGTAAAAACATCAATCCAAGGACGTTGAATTACATAAGTATTAATTGTTTCTTTATCATATTTTAGTGTAATAAAAACTCCAATCATTGTTCCGATAGATGTTCCGTAAATACTTTCAATATTAGTCATATTCCAAAATCCTTCATCATGTAAATGTTCTAATGCACCCATATAAGACAACCCTATTGGTCCTCCACCAGACAAAACTAAATGCTTTATAGTCATAATATTATTTCAAAATACATTATTTTAAAATAACAAACTAACAAACAATACTAATAAAACCCAAAAATATTTTCTTTGGTTGATTTAAATGGCAAATATATTCAATCTAGAAAATTTCACTGATTTTTCAGAAAAAATTAATATAGATGAACTCTACGAAAAAAAACGATTAAGTGATGTAAATAAGTTAGAATTGTATAAAAAGATATTAAATCGCATTCATATTCGTATTAAAACAACAGCGAGGCAAAATATTACTGATAGATCATGCTGGTTTGTTATACCTGAAATTATTATTGGTGTCCCTAAATATGATCAAGGTGCTTGTATTGCTTACGTGATGGATACACTAGAAAAGAACGGGTTTATTATTAAATACTTTCATCCAAACACAATATTTATTTCTTGGAATCATTGGGTGCCAACGTATGTTCGAAATGAGATTAAGAAGAAGACTGGCATTGTAATTAATGAGTATGGTGAAAAGATTGTTGACGAAAAGGAGGATGATTCCGACGATGAACTAACAAATAATACAAATGCAAATTCAGGAGGGTCGATGGAACAGATTAAAAACAGTAAAAAATACACGCCAATCAATTCATATAAACCATCTGGTAAATTGGTGTATAGCGAAGATTTGCTGAATAAGATAGAGAATAAAATATCTTAAGATTTAAGATTTCAATAAATAATATTATTTAGTTATTATATGACAACAAAGAGAACTAGACATATTAAGAATCATACACGTAAAAATAAGACACAACTAGATAGCAAAGACCTACGTTTAATATGTAAAGATAAATCCAGTTCGTTTCAGGCATTTGAAAAGAATTTCGAAAAGGGTTTAGGTCAAAATCTAACTAGGGAGAATAATATTATACAAAAGGAATTAATACGTCTATTTAATGTTCCATTTACTCCATCCAAATACACACCTAGAAATGACTACTACACATATATCAACTATGAATGGATCACAAATCAGACAAAGGAACTGCAAAAGACTAGTAAATTTTATGTTCAGGTTGATAGTTTTAGATTAGCGCAAGAAAAGGTCTATTATGAACTCATTGATATAACTAAGGATTTTATTAAAGACAATCACGGACCCAAGGCAACTGCTATTAAAAATCTCTATGACTCAATGTTACATTTAAATGAAAACGCTGCTGAACATGCGGTTAAAGAAACAATAGCAGCGCTTGATCGTTTTATAGCAGAGGATAACTTGTATAAATTATTAGCGCAATTTAATTGGAACGAGACAGTCTCATGGGGATGTCCTATTGTATGGAGTGTTATGAAAGATGAGAAACATTCGGATACATATCGAAGCACTATTGGACAACCGCAACTAACAGTATACGATTACCTTATTTACATTGAAGATAATACAGCAGATGAAGCAACACAGAAATATAAACGAATGTACAAGTCTAAATTTTTACAATTTGTTAAAAAGATGTTTGACGCTTGCTTAGGTAAGGGGCATGGTTTTAAGGCAAAAGATGTTTGGGATATTGAAGTTGACTTGTTGATTGCAATGGGTTGTGAATCAGTCAAAAATGAGAGCAAAGAATATTACAATGTAGTGAATACGAGTGAATCGGAGAAAAAATATGGGTTTGATTTTGATCGGTTCGCAAGAGAACTGGGATATAGTGAAGAGAACATTCCCAGTAAATTTATATGTAGTAATTTGAGTTATCTAAAATGTATTATGGAGTTATTAAAGAAGGATGATACTTGGAAGTCCAAAAGATGGATAACATATTATTACTATCTTGTTTTCCGTCAAATAATGCGATTCCATAAAAAGTGGCGTTATATTCATTACGAGTTTCATGGTAAATTTGTCAGAGGTATACCACAACCTTGGCCAAATGAAATTTATCCGGTATTTGGGTTATCTCTATGTTTCAATACATTTTTAACCAATGAATATGTGCGCCGTAATAAAAAGACAGAATATATTGATTATGTCACCAAATTAGGCGCTGATCTACTTGAAGTTTATAAGCGTATTATTAAACGCAATACGTGGTTATCACCAAAAACCAAAAAATATGCGTTACTTAAATTGGAACATATCAAGTTGATTGTTGGAAATCCCATTTTATTGCGTGAAGATCCGGTACTTGAATATAGCAGTACAGGAGCATATCAGAATATTAGGAAGGTTGGTGAATGGAGAACACGACGTTTTATTGAATTGGATGGTAAGAAATCCGATATTGATATTCCTACTATTGATTGGGAAGAATTCAAACTAACAGGGTCACAGGCCTACATAGTAAATGCGTATTATACACCGGTTGAAAATACAATTTATATTCCTTTAGGATACTTACAGAAACCATTTATAGATCTAGAGGAGCGTGGTATTGAATATAATTTAGCGCATGTTGGATATACTTTGGGACACGAAATGTCACATTCATTGGATGACATGGGCAGCAAATTTGACTACAAAGGCAACCTACATAATTGGTGGACAAAAGAGGATCGTCATAAGTTTGATTTGAAGGTGAAGAATGTGATTAAGCAATACGAGACTTTTGCTGCGTATGATGGTATAAAAATGGATGGATCTTTGAGTACCGGTGAAAATTTAGCAGATATTTCAGGTTTAGCAATTTGTATGGAATATTTAAGAGATTTTCAAGAGAAGAATAGCGATATTGTACCGATTAAGTCGCTCTCGTTCCAGGCGTTCTTTGTTTATGTTGCGTTGCAGGCGCGACAAAAGATATTCGATAAGGCAATTAAGGCGCAGTTAAAGGTGAATCCACATCCCATGGATAAGTACCGAACAAATTGTCCATTGGCGCGTTTTGAATTATTTAGGAGTCTTTATAATATTAAAAAGGGCGATAAAATGTATTGGGAATCAACAGATACAATTTGGTAAAATATAAAATAATTTAGGAAATATATTAATCTGATTATATTTTTAACTAATTATTTAGTAAAAATATTTTTTTTCTTATTTAAATGTATAATGAACGGAGGATCCAGAAGAAGAGGCAGAAGAACTGCTAAAAGAGGAATGAGTGCTAGACGAGGCGTGAGCAAGGCTGCCAAGAAAATGGCGTCTGCTGCCAAATCCAAGGCTATGACTGCCAAGGCCCAAGCCCAAAAGGCGCAACACAGGGCTCAACAGGCATCCAAGAGTGCCAGTAAGAGTCAGACTAAGTCTGCTGCCAAGTCTGCTGCCAAGTCTGTCAAGGTTGCCGCCCACCAGGCTCAACAGGCTGCCCAACAGGCCCAGCAAGCTGCTCAACAAGCGCAACAGGCTGCCCAGAAGATGCAATAAATCACTTTATTAAGTCTTTTATTAAGTCCTTTAATTTTTGAAAAATAATATAAACTATAATTTATATTTTATATTACTTTACGCTACCGCTAATCCTTGTTTAGGTGCTTCCAAAATTACCTTGGTGTCATTTTGTTCTTTTACATCTTGTGTTGGTAGATCCTTTATTTCCTTCTCTTCTTTCACTAAATTTATTTCTAGGTTCTTTTTCTCTTGATCTGATTTGTCTGTTTCCTTTTTATTTATTTCTTCCAACACTTTATTTTCAGCAGGTTCTGGCACTCTTTCAGTAACAGTATTTAATTTCTCATCCAATTTATTTAAACTAACAATTTGACTTTGTGTAACCTCAAGTAATCGCTGCTTAACAATTGCCTCGTATATTTTGACACCTTCAATAAAATCTTTCTCACATGTCAAATATAATGTCACTATAATAGAACGCGTCTTGACGATAATGTTCTGTAATATTTCGTCTGTTAATTCGGGATTAACTCGAATATAATCTTTTTTAGTATCTGGATCTGTTGTATAAGTAAACAAAGCGTCTAATACACTTGTTAGTTCATTTTGATTTTTATTGGCGCTTGCAATCATATTTTTTAAATTAGTAGCGAACTTACCAAACAAATCATCTGATATTTTGCCCCTTACTTTCATTCGAAATGGCGGTATTTGCCCTTGACCATTTCCTCTACACTCAAATGAATTATGATAATCTTTCAACTTAATATCTCGAAAACTCTTAACCGTATCAGACATTTCTTCATTGCCTGTAAAGAAAATATAAAACTGTTTTAAATCAGCGTCATACATTTTTTGTGTTTCTGGGGTCATACCATTAAACTTGCCAGTTTCAAAGTCGTAATTATCATCTTTATATAATTCCTCTAATTCCGCCAATCCAGGCAAGTCGTCTAATGATTTGGTTTCACCTTTATCATCATTGCTATTGTTTTTAACATTGACAGAACAAACATCAGGACTAACAGTAATATCATTATAGTCACGCACATCCGAATAATCTTCTTTATTCACTAGAGCACTTACTAAGTTATTACATAGGTTATAATTTTGAACTTCTATTTTTGCATCTTTAGGAATCTTTATTTTTTCATAAAGAGTTGCTCGTCGGACGCTATTATCGGCGTCTTTGTAAATATAAAGAGGGTTAATTGTTTTTAGAATAGCGGCGAAAAGATGCGCAATTTTAATATAAAATTTGGCGATACCAAGACAAACATTTCGTTTTTTAACATGATTTTGGATATCCAGTTTACTCAGACCCTCCTTTTCAAAAAATAGCATTTTGTCTTTTTCCAAAGTGGGTTGTTCTGATCCTTGCGCTATATCTGTCCTTTGATCTCCATCTTTAACCCTCTCCGCTAAATACGTAATTTCCATTTCAGTAAAGTGCCGTTCAAGTACTTCAGATGTTAGTATAACAAGATTATCACAATACTTTTTATCAAACAATTTAGTTAGACTTTGAAAATCCATGGTTAAAATGTAATGGGTTGCAATATAATCGACTAATTTACCAACTGATTTAGTTTCCACCTTATCATTTGAACCATTTATAGATTGTGTTGATACTTGATTTCCCATATTATATAATATATAATATTATTTATAAATTATAAATTAATAACATAATAAAGGTAAAAATAATAAAATTGTTATTGTTGAATAAATTTTTATTAATTAATAAAATTGAATTAAAAATATATTTCCTTATAAGATAACAATAAGTAATATGAGCAACGATAAAAGTAAAAAACTAAAGGATAATAATATTGATAAAGCAAAACTATGGAATGTTTTTGAGTCTGAAGTTATGAATCCAGAAAAACAAAGAGATCCATTGGAATGTCTTTATAGAACTATTGGTGACCGAGAAAGTTGTGAGCGTTGTCAGCACTCTTTAGCGTATTCCGACGAAGGGTTTCTAACTTGTACAAACAACAAATGTGGCATCATTTACAAGGACATGTTGGATCAATCTGCTGAATGGCGCTATTATGGTGCAGATGATAATCAAAACTCAGACCCAACACGCTGTGGTATGCCCATAAACCCATATTTAGAAGAATCATCATTTGGTTGCAAAGTCTTGTGTGTTGGACCATCCTCATATGAAATGCGAAAAATCAGACGCTATACCGAGTGGCAGTCAATGCCATATAAAGAGAAGTCGCAATATGACGAGTTCCAGCGTATAACAATTATGGCGCAAAATGCAGGCATACCAAAACTAATTATTGATGACGCCATCCGGTATCACAAGAAAGTTTCCGAATATGAACAAACATTTAGAGGAGACAATAAAGATGGATTAATCGCGGCGTCTATCTACATTTCATGTAGGATCAATAATTACCCGAGAACAGCAAAAGAACTTGCAACCATATTTCATTTAGATGTTACAAGCGCAACCCAAGGTTGTAAAAATGCCCAACTAATCATCAATGATCTGGAGAAAGATATGGATAACAAAGATAAGACCTCGTTCTGTAAGACAAAACCAGAAGCGTTTATTGAGCGATACTGTAGTCGTCTCAATATCAATAGTGAGTTAACAAAGTTGTGTCATTTTATTGCAATCAAGATAGAGAAATTGAATTTGATGCCTGAAAATACACCACACTCGATCGCAGCAGGAGTTGTATACTTTATATCGCAAATGTGTAATTTAAACGTAAGCAAAAAAGAAGTAAAAAACATTAGTGAGATTTCTGAGGTAACAATAAATAAATGTTTTAAGAAACTAGAAAAAAAGACTAAAGAGTTAATTCCAGAAGTAATTTTAAAGAAATATGGAATAGCGTCAACAGGAACTAATTTGGTTTCTGAGGAAAAATAATTTAGTTCAATGTTTAGAAATAATATAACATTTTAAATATATTATGTCGTCAAAATCTACAGTTACATATCCAAAATTTGTGTTTATAGTTCCTTATCGAAATAGAATACAACACAAGTTTTATTTTTCCAACTATGTAACTTCCATACTCAAAGACTCACTAGAACATTATGAGATTTATTTTTCTCATCAATGTGACACAAGATCATTCAATCGAGGTGGAACTAAGAATATTGGGTTTCTAGCAGTCAAAGATAAGTATCCAAACCATTATAAAGACATGACATTTGTTTTTAATGATATTGATACCTTACCATTTAGCAATATATTTGATTACAAAACAACTCATGGTGTAGTTAAGCATTTCTATGGATTTGAATACGCGCTTGGTGGGATTGTTTCGATAACTGGTGCGGACTTTGAAGCAACTAATGGGTTTCCTAATTTTTGGGGATGGGGAATGGAAGACAAGGTGCTTCAAACTCGATGTGAAAAGATTGGATTGCAAATTGACAGGAGTCAATTTTATCCAATTGGTAGTCCAAATATATTGCAATTATTTGATGGTGTATCACGTCTTATTAACCAAAAGGATCCTTGGCGAGCACAACATGATAATGGCGTAGATGGAATTCGAACAATACATAAATTAGACTACTCAATTGACAAGGAGTCCAAAAATCCATTGGATAACGTTCACGTTGTTGATTCTGATTTAATTTTTATTGTAAATATTGACACCTTTATGACGTCTGTACGATTTGAAAATGATAATTACCATGAATATGATTTGCGAGAACCACAGCATAAAATTATGAATCCAGATAAGACTAGAACTAAAAAATTGACAACAAATAATGACACCTGGACAAATATTCCCTTTTATCCTACAGCAGAAAAAAGAAGAGAATTGATTAAAACATATGGACAGCAGAAGGCAGACGAAATTATTGAATATAGTTATAATAATTCAACAGATCCTACCATGGCAGTGATGCCACCTCCGCCGCCACCAACTTTTAGAAATGCAACTGGCGCAACACCCCAGCAAATACAAATTCAGAAAATACAACAATATAATGAAATGATGCGCCAACAAAATTCAAACGCACGAATGATTCCTCCAAATATAAACAAATTTTCGCCAGCGTATTCAAGAATTATTGCTGCCAAACCCAAAGCAGGCAAGTCTGCAAATATACGATTAGGTGGTTTGTATTAATCTAACAAAAGTAAAAATAAAGACTCTATTGTTAAACAGTTAAAAATCATGTATGTCTTCTGGATTTAAAATATTATTCAGATCAATCATAATAGTCTTTTTTTTATTAGTTGTATTCATAATACACTCAGTAAATGTAGAACCGCCACTACCTATAAAAAAATTATTCATTTGTCTCGCTAATAACAAGTCAACTAACGCGTTACATTCCCTACCTATTAAAAGATCTTTTTTTTTAATAAAATAATTATACTTATTTATATTTAAAAAACGAATAACATTATTATTTGTTGAATAACTCATTATTATTGTAAATGCGTTTTTATTTATAAATTTATTAATAAGATATATGTATTTTTTTTCTAATATTATTTTAAATTTGTCAATATTCATATTATTCATTTTTGACCAATGAATTAATGCATCCGGTTCCAGTCTTAAATGAACAATATTAATTTTGATATCTTCGCCTAATTTAAGTTTAATTTCCGGTATCAAATTTGTTGATAATTTATAAAAATTATCTTGAAATGTAATATTATTCAAAATATCAAAAAAATTAGATGAATTAATCCAACTAGTAACTAATGATGAGTATGCCAATGTTATATGAACATTTTCACTAAAATCATGTTCTGTGTTACTTGTTGTATAATCAATTATCATAACATTATATTTTTTTAAAAACTCATTTGTTTTTTCTATATTTATTAAATTCATAGTATTAATTTTTGTAAGTAATGTATTATCACTAACAAAATTACTAACAATTATTTTATTTATATTTCTTTGTGAAGAATAAAGTATACTATTTATTAAAAAAAATAATTGGTTACATAAACCAGCGCAATTTCCAAGTATGTCATAGGGCCTTACAAATAGAGTATCTGACATATAAAATATAAAATATAAAATTATTAAAATAACAACTTATTAAATTATAATTTACTTCACAACAAATATACTAAAGAAAAAACAATTACATGTTTTTAATTAATTAAATTTATAAATTATATACATTATACATTTTACACATTATACATTATACATTATTATACATTATACATTATTATACATTATACATTTTATACATTATACATTTTTAATCTTTATTTTTAATCTTTTGGATCAAATTGAACAACGCAATATAGTCCGGGTCATCATATTTTTCGTCCTTGTTGATATTTAAACTATTCCATCCAACTTCTAATTCTTCTCCGGTTACCAATCCCTTTCGGTGCCCCGGGACGTCGATTCGCTTGCTGGGTTTGCCTGCTGCGCTTCCTCCCCCAAAGAATGATCGTATATCACTTCCCCCACCTCCAACTGCTGCGTCATTATCAACAATACTGATTACAACATTTTCAGATTCATTGACTGGATCCATCGGGGCATCCATGACGTCAAATATCGCATCAAGTCTATCATCGACAACATTATCAGCAGGCAAAGAGTTAATCCACTCGGTAGGACGAGTAGTAGCGCTGCTTCCGCCGCCAACCTTTACGTTAGAGTTGCTAGAACTACTCGAGGTGCTAGCGATGCTTGAGGTGTCGTCCTCCGAACTATTTCCGTTGACGATCGGTTCAATCTTTGCTTTTCTGGGTTTTCTATCCTTCTTTGGTTTAGGTGTAATAACAATTTCACTTGGTGTGAGATTATTACGCATTTCCTTAATTTCCTTGAATTTTTTTTCAAGTAAATATTCTAACAAGTGTTGCAATGGTTTAGTATACTCGATGAATGCTCGATGTTTATTGCCCTTCATGTCTGACAATTTATCTCTAACTTCTTCTTTGGCGGACTCAGGATTGTATCGTAATTCACAATAAATCATAGATTGTAGATTTGCCTCCCCACCGGCTCTTGAATCTAAACGGGGCATTTTAGATGTTGCAATGTTTAGATTGTTTCTTATTACGTGATTTTTTTCATTGTATTTTTTCATATTTTTGTCGGAAACTCTATCTCCTAGTATTTTTTTATCATATACAGACCAAACATCTTTACTCGATCCGGTAACTTCTGTTAATGGTATATTCAACTCTGGCAGGAACCGTGCGAATGTAAAATCTCCTTCATACTTATAATTTTTTTTACTATTTGTTACCTTTTGTATCACTGTATGACAACTCTTAAGAGTTGAACTAAACTCATATTCTGTTAGTTCATTAGTATCAGGATTTATTTCCTTTATAATAAAACGAGTATGACCTGTCTTTTGATCCCTATAGACTTGAATAAGATCCTCACTAATCGTGCCAATAATGTTGGCAGATCTTGGGTTGTATAAACTTAACTTATATTCAATACCTTTTTGAGGGCGATAACAAATGTTTAAATCTGTTGGTCCATAAATAACAGACCATAAATTTGCTGGGTCCATTTCGTTGGATTCCTTATTAATACCAAATTGAGAGTGAACTAATTCGGTAAGTTCTTTATTTTTTGGGAACACAAATACAGTTCCAGACCCATGTCCACTAACGTACTGGAACAACTTAATTTCTTCAGCAGTTGAGCGTCTAATTGGAATGTTATTAGAATATTTATTTTGGTCTATCATTTTTTTCCAATTTGGTTCGGCGGTGTTATACTCTTTACCATCGGTTGTTGTAATAACCTTGTTGCTTGTTCTACGAGATAATACAGCCTGTCCTGCTTTTGAACCAATTGCAAATTTGCCCGTTCTAAAACATTTTTTTGGAGGTTTATAAGCAACAAACATATCGATTAATCCGTCTCTAGACATTCCTACAGCATTATCGCCAATTAATAGGGCGTCAGTTGATTCGTCAATTATTATATTTGTTGCTTCCCAATCATCGGAATTATCAAATAATTCCGCAAAGCAATCACCATCCTTTGAAAATTGATCAGTTAATTCACCAATCCAACCTCCTTCCTCGAGGCGTCCTGCCATAATAACACTAGTATCCACTTCGGTATTATTCATCATTTGTTGTTCGTCTTGAGCGCTCATCTTTGTATAAATATTATACAAGGAAATTATTATATTTTTCCAGGTTCAATTTTTTTTTAAACCCTAAAAATAGGGGGAGATAACATAGTTTAACTATGGTTTTTTTAATAAAAATGATAAAAAATACCATAAACAAATAAATTAAGTTATAATATAAAAATAAATTTGTTATTTATATTATATAAATTCTAATGGCATCTATTTCATCTTCAGTAAAATCATTTGACGATATTAAAAACGCATTCTACATAAATTTAGAACATAGAAGAGATAGAAATGAACATGTTACAAATCAACTAACAATTTTGGGACTAAAAACATTTCAACGTTTTAACGCTATCAAAATGGAAAATGGCGCTGTTGGATGTAGCATGAGTCATTTAAGCATTTTGGAAGACGCATACAAAAATAATTTGGATCATGTTCTAATTATGGAAGATGATATTACATTTCTAGACCCTGAATTATTCAAGACAAATTTGAACACATTTTTATCAAGACAAGGCAATAATTGGGATGTAATTTTATTAGCGGGAAATAATATGCCACCTTATGATAAAATTGACGATGTCTGTATCAAAGTTAAGCGATGTCAAACCACTACTGGTTACCTTGTCAATGGGCATTATATTAAAAAACTGTGTCAAAATGTCAAGATGGGCGTAACCCAATTATTACATAAACCAGCGAGTCACGCATTGTATGCGATTGATAAATTCTGGTTTGTTCTACAAAATGTTGACAAATGGTTTTTAATTATACCACCGACTGTTATTCAACGCGAGGATTATAGTGACATTGAAAAACGTACTACGAATTACGCTAAGGCGATGACTGATCTAGATAAAACTTCGTATATTACTAGAAATAAAAATATTACTCAACAAAATCCTTAAAATAAACGTTTGTGTCAATATTCATAATTTTATTTTTGAAACCGTCACTTGGCATATGAATTCCAATCGCATAATCTTCCAAAAATTCATTAGAAATTTCTTCTTTCTTTAATAAAAGTTCATTGGTAACTTCATGTGACAAAAAATAAAAACGTCCACTACAATATTGTGTTTTTTTTACAACTAGATCTGAAGGCAACTCTGGGTGAATTTTATAATATTGACTAAGATAGTCATGTTTTACATCTACAATAAAACCCCCATAATGAACGCGATTAGTTAAAATGGGGTCTGCGTATTTATTATCAAGCACTTTAATTAATGTATCAAGGAATTTTACAGGGGAAAGCATTTGATCATCATCAGTTTTAAAAATGTATTTAAATTGGAATAACTTTATAACAGCGTCATACGCTTGTATTACTTTTTTGGGCAGTGAATTGTAATCATCGGCAACTTTTATAAAGAGAATTTGTTGTTCCGCATTAATTAAAAAAGGTTGATCCAAGTCCGGATTACCAATTACATGAAAATAAATTAGTTTATCCTTGTTTTTAAGTGATGACAATTCTCTTAACCATGTATTCTTTTGCTTAAGCGCTTTATGTTTATACTTGACACAATTGAATATTAATAGAATATAGTCTTTATGCTGTAAATTGTTCAACTTAACTTCATTCAACTTAACTTCATTCAACTTAACTTCATTCAACTTAACTTCGTTCAACTTAACTTCATCTATCTTAAAACTCATTTATATTACTATTTTGTAATATAAATATTAAATTTGTACTTATATTTTATTTTTGTGAATTAAATAATTCATTTAATACTTCGTTCGCCATTTGTACATATTTGCCATCACATAATTTCAATACTACGCCATGTAACATACCAAATAATACTTGAATTTTTATAAAGTCGTCACTAGGTTTTAATTTTATTTTTTTAAATCCTTGTTTTTGATCGCAATTTATTTTATCTATATATGTATTTAAATGGGTTAAAAACTCATAGACTTCAAATTGATTTATATTGTCGTGTACTTTTACAGATTTATCAACAAACTCGGAAATAATGATGACCATATGATCATAATGTTGTTCATCTAATTCTTTAATATCCGAAAGAGGTTCAATAATGGATGAATTTAAAATAATACTCGCCAATTCTTTGGATGAAACGCTGTGTAAATTTGATATAATGTCATACATTCCACTCTTAGTATCAGAACCAATCTCATAAATGATACCAAAGTCTAAAATGCCCAACTTGTATTTATTATTTGCGTTATTTTCATCTTTAATAAACAATATATTTCCAGAATGTAAGTCGCCGTGGATTTTACCATGTAAAAACGTCGAAACAAACACGAACTTCATAATTAACTTTGCGTAATTTAAATAATCTTCATTACATATGCGTGCAATTGGTTTGCCATCAATATAGTCCATTATAATAACATTATTGAATTTGTTGGTAACTTCTACATCAACATTTGGAATTGTTACATATTTCAAATGCTTACAAATTTTGCGAAACACTTGTATATTTTGAACTTCTTGAACAAAATTGGTCTGATGTTTAATAAGATCCATATTTTTTGTCATGATTTCGGCAATTTGAAATTTATTTATAAAAGGAATAATCATGATCCATTTAAGTATAACTAACAACTCGTCAATTGCCAACTTCAAATTATTCTCAATATTTACTCGCTTTATTTTTACAACAATAGTTTCTCCGGTATTTCTGCGTTTACCCTTAAAAACCAGTGAAATCATACCCGAATTGATTGGATACAATGGTTTTTCAAATATTATATCATTTTCTGTTTCCAAAATAGATAATGTGTTATAATCAATCTCTTTCTTGGTCCAAGGCGCATTATCAACAAACCGGGTCAATGTGTTATTTATTTTGTCGTCAATAATATTATTGTTCAGTGCAAATGCTTGAAAGATCTTCACATACAAAATATTAATTTGGATTAATTTGTTAGTTATACTAACAATAAACTCCTCGTAATTATTATGAAACCCAAATAAATACTTTAATAATTCAATACACAAGATCAATCCTAATTTGGATAATATTATAAATGTTTTAACAAATGACATTAACGATTCAATAAAATGATTCATATTACTTTACTATTATTAAATGACAAGTTTTCTATAAATTGTTTTAACCGAATAAATATCTTATTTACTACAGCAATGACCATTTTTTCAATAAAAGGTTCAATCTCAACATCGTCGTCAAGACTAATCCGGCAATTAATTTGGATATGATGATTTGTTAGTATGTTGCAATCTATAATCATATTTTTAATGGGTAACAAATATAAATCAGGTATTTTATTAAATTCTATCGGTATAAATTCTTTATGCATTGGATTACAATTGAACTTAATAACATCTTTAAACTTAAACATTTCAACAGACATACATATGTAACTTTGTGGTATTCCTAGATCTGAATAAATATCTTTCATTAAAGAACAAATGGTTGCATTATCTAAAGTTATATCCTTCTTTAAAATAGAATTCTCATAAATGTCGGGATTTAGATCAAATATTAATTTTACCATGTCAAAATTAATAATTGATGGTAAAACAAACTGGTTATTATTTATTGAAAATGCTACATTATATTCGTTGTTAGTTAGTTTTGTAATTTTCATACCATTTTTGTCCATTAAAATGTTTGTTTGTTTTTTGTGCATTATATTATTGTATTAATTATATTTAATACAATAAATATGAATTAATAACTAATATTAAAAAATAATATAAAATATAATAATATATTATGTCTCTAGCAAAATACATTTCTTTCAAAAATATTCAAAAAAAAAACAACTCATATTCTCCTGATAATAATAATAAAAAATTTTTAGTAGTGATGGCGTGTCATGTTTCAACTAAATTAAAACTAGAAACAATAAGAAAAAATCTACGTTACTTTGGATTTAATTGTATTGATATTGCTCTAGTTGTTTCCAGTGGTCAACCTTTCAATAGTGAAGTTGCTAATATTTGTAGTAAATACAGTAATGTAAAATATTATGAAACAGAAAACAGAAGTTCACTTGATTTTGGCAAATGGCATTGGTTACTAAGTCAAATTGATTATAATATATACGATTACACAGTATTAATAAATGATTCCTTTATAATTCATTCCAGTTTAAATCATTATTTAAATTTAATTACAAAATATGATGTTGATCTATATGGTTACAATGATTCAACTGGTGTTTGTTACCACTATCAATCTTATTTATTTGCCTTGAAAAAAAACGCAATACCGACATTTCTAATAAATGTTGGAAATAATTTGCCATTAATGAACATCCATTGGGATGTTGTTGCTAATGGAGAATTATTGTTAACACAATGGTTTCCAAATCATAAATGTTTTTTAAAAATAGGAAATATTCGTTTAAATCATGGTCATAATATTTTTTTCAATAATGATGCATTATATATACCATTAAAAAAACATGGTCTTTTACCATTTACCAAACTGAAGCGGGTGAGTCCTTAAAGAACGGAATGTGTTTCTTTAAGTTGGTTTATAATATATTATAATTTGTAACTTAAAGACATTCATAGTCAATCGCACTCCAATCCTCTGGACAAAGATCAACTGTATTATTACCTGTCCTTATCTTGAACCATGTTGCAGGATAACAGACGTTCTTACTAATGTTCGAGTTAAAATATGCCGCCCACCAACTAAACGTGCTATTAGCAATTATATTGTCTTTACATAAAGACATTAGCAACATTTGCTGCCAATCAAGCAATTTATTATCAGCGCGTTCAAATGTCAAATCCGTGTAAATATGTTGTAGTTGGATTATAATTTGTAACACATCATTAAAATCATCATCTTCGCAGAAATACAATATATTTTTGACAGGCGTTGAAGGTGTCTTCTGACTCAAAATGTAATTAATTGAATTAATATAATATTCCGTTGTTAAAATTGGATATACTTCTGGGTATTTCTTATAATCACCTAGACGGAAATGCATCGAAATTGTATTATCAAAATTGATCTGATTTTCATACAATACTTTTATAACCAGTTGTTTATTTGATATTTTTAACAGTTGAAATATCTTGTCTTTATATGTGTCAAAATATTTACTACTTTGGAAGTAACCAACTAACATATTAACCTTTTGTAAATTATTCAGAAAATTTGTTAGTATACTTGGATCATAAGTAAATGATTGTTCCTTCAAATATAAATCCAACTTGGGTAACATGTTCTGATCCTTTATAAATGGTCTCAGATTTGAGAGAAAACTATCCCAATAACTGTATCGCATTGTTGTACCATTTGCCGCTGCTGCGTCGCTTGTTAGTTGATGTTTATTTATGAAGAAGAATGGTTGACTTGTTCTTAAACTAAGAGCAATAGTAGTGAATATTTGAAACAATTGGTTGCCTAATCCACCTTGTAAGTTACACGTAAGCATATATATTAAATATGTTAGTTTATATTTAATATATTATTTTGTTAGTTCAAATAATTTTAGTTTGTTTATTTTGTTTTAGATGGTATTACTAAGATACTTTTCAAACAGATCAAGCGCTTCTTTAGGTTTATATGTTGGCACCTCATGTCCCGCACCATGAACTGTCATAAAACTGAATCTACTGTCCTTGGAATACGGTGTCTTGAATTTGCTAATATATCCAGCAGTCTGACCATCCACGTACCATGTTTCCCAATCAGAAACAAGTGGGAAACCCAAATCATAGATCCATCTTTGTGTGCCAATTGTACCACAAACACTATCATCGTCTCCGGAATAGACAAGAATGCGCATATCTGGATGCGTCTTGGAATTCAAAAGAATCCTGTAATACTTCTCCATCGGCAGCATCTTATCCTTCAACTCGTACTTAGTTGTTCTTGAGCACTCCGCCCACACAATATCCTCATGTACATGTAGCGCCTCCTTAACATCAGCGCGGTTCAAATAATTTGACGAATATTCATCCTCACAAGGTTCATAAGGCATGTCCACAATTTGTTCTTGACCAAGTAAATGGGCGCGCATTGTGATTTGTTGCGCCGTCAAACAAACCGGATAATCGAGAGCATACGGATTCAAGTTACCAATCTTACGCATAAAATCAAGTATTAGACTACTACATACTGAGTTATTCAGTTGCTGTTCTATGGTCGTGCACCCATTAGCGACATATTTGTCCCAGAGAGGTTTTGGCAGCAATTGCTTACCCCAATACGTCTCCATCTCGGCGCCAACACCTGAATAATAGTCCGTATAAGGATTACCCACTGCAAAACCCTTAAAATTCAACCTTGTAGAAGCATCCTTTTGTGCGTCATTGTAATTCACAATTTCGTTTGCTAAAGTTGGCATATAATGTCCACCATACGACTCGCTTGTAATAAACAATTCACTCTTGGCAAAATGTGGAAACTTCTGAATGAGTCCTTGAATTGTTGCTAGATTGTCCTTCGCCGCTTGGTCGTCACCGATCCTATAATCGTCCTCTACATTGGAGTAGGAGAACCCAACGCCTACTGGTTGCTCAAGAAATACCATGTTGGCGATCTTGTTCCATGCATATGGGTTCAATTGAACATCACCTTCAGAAGTAGGACGAAACGGACCTTGCTCTGTGAGAAACCCAATGAGACCAGAGCATCCCGGACCACCATTGGTCCAGAAGACAAGCGGTTTTGACTCCGGCGACTCTTCTGCTTCCACTAACCAATAATGAATGTTCTTTTGCGTACCAGGCAAGTTAATATAACCACTGAATTGATTGTAAGACAGTGCATCATTGAGACCTGGTAACTTAGTCACTTGATCTTGTAGCGCCTCATTTGTGTAAACAAACGCAGTAGATGCGGAATAAACAACAGACAATAGGAGTAGTCCTTGTAAAAACATTTATATTATATACAAATATATTTCTATATAATATTTTATATATTGTTTGTTATAATTAAAAATCCGAGGTAAATTCAAAATCATCGTCCGATTTCTTCACATTTGCCAGAGCATAATCACCCACTTTACGCTCGAAAAAGTTAGTCTTACCCTCAACACTAATTAACTCCATAAAGGCAAAGGGATTCGCAGCGTTATAGATCTTCGGGTAACCCAATTGGACACAGAGTCGATCTGCTACAAACTGGATATATTGCGTCATTAGTTCACTATTCATTCCAATTAACTTACACGGCAACGCATTACAAATAAACTCGATTTCAATTTCAACGCACTCCTTAATAATCTCATGTATTTTCGCCTTCGCAACCTTCTTCTCCAATTTGCTGTATAAAAGAATCGCAAACTCGCAGTGGAGCGCTTCATCACGTGAAATTAATTCATTTGAAAATGTGAGACCAGGCATTAGACCGCGCTTCTTTAACCAGAATATGCTGCAAAATGCGCCCGAAAAGAAAATACCTTCAATACACGCAAATGCAATCAATCGGGTCGCAAAACTGCTGCGATTATCGTGAATCCACTTCTGCGCCCAGTCCGACTTCTTCTTGATACACGGGTAGTTCTCAATTGCATTGAATAATTTATGCTTCTCTTCCCTGTCTTTAATATAGGTTTCAATAAGCAAACTATATGTTTCACTATGTATATTTTCCATCGCAATCTGGAACCCATAAAATGCTCTCGCCTCTGAAATTTGAACATCACTCATGAAACGTTGCGCCAAGTTCTCCAAAACAATCCCATCCGACGCAGCAAAAAACGCCAAAATCATCGATATAAAATGTTTTTCGTCAGCATTTAGCGTCTCCCAATGATTTAAATCTTTCGACAAATCAATTTCCTCGGCGCGCCAAAAGCAATCAACTTGCTTCTTATACATACTCCATATATCGTCATACTTAATTGGAAACATGACAAATCTGTTATCATCTGGCGTAAGAATCGGTTCTTTAGACATCCTAAATAATATATACCAGATATTTTTATATTTTAATTTATTTTAAGAAATTGATGAAATTAATATATTTGTTTCAACAATAAAAATTTAATAACTGGTTAAGATAAGAATACAAATGGCACATACTAATTTTGAAAAATTGTCGTTAGGAGAACGCGATTTATATATTCGAAGACTGGAAGAAGAAATCAAAAACAAAAAGGCGCTACTAATAACCGAGGCGAAAGATGTAGAAAATGTTAAAAAAAGTAATAAATTTTTAGATAGTATCCATAAAAATTACAAGTCATATTATGATGGCGCGGTTAAAGAAAAACAGCAACAATATGACGCAATGATGTTGCTTAGAGAATATTTAGATGAACTAATTAAGAAAGAAAAAATGACAGGGCGTCAATTAAACGCAGTAAAAAGAGATCAGAAGGATATTATTATGGAAATGGATAAAATAACGCATGAATTAAAAGACATGATAAAATAATCATGAATTTAGTATTTAATATTTAAATAATATATAATGAGTTTTTTAAGTGAGATATTTGGTTGTTCAAAATGCAAACACAATAAGCGTACAAAAAAATACCGCGGCGGATATACATATAAACATTCAGGATCTAATGATAGTGGTGAGGATATAACTGCGTCTTTGTCAAGATCTAGTAGCAAAAGTAAGAGTAGCAGTCGCAGTAGCAGTCGCAGTAAAGGTAAAGGTGTCGCCAGAGGCAAACGCAGTCGTAAACATTAATTTAGGTCATTTAAGAGTCCATATAATGTAGGTAAATAGTAGCAACTCTGTGGCCAGTAACCAGTGATTTCTCTAGTCTTTAAAGATGAATAAGACATTCGCAGTCGAATGACTGCTTTGCGTTCAGCGTAAACCTTTTTCCATTTACGCTGAATAATTTTGATCCAAATTGTTTTAATAATGGCGACGCTGTGTTGCGATTCAAGTGTAAGGCATTCCGCAATTTCTGGTTTAATATAATCTGATCTAGCAATAATGTTTTTATAGTTTCGTATAATTTTATGAGGTTTTTTCAATTGGTTATTATTCTCGGTATTATAAAATGCATTACAATCAATTGCGATTGTATTAATGTCGGAATCGTCGTTATCGTCACTCTCGCTGTCGCTATAATCATCATCTTCAATAAAGAGTGAACCAGTTGATCCATCGAACCTATCAATTATCAAATAATGACCATCAATTGGTTCTATTATGTTGTTGTTACCTCCATGGATATGCTTGTTAAATAATTCACATAATACCAAGTCAAAGCGACGTCTATTCTGATTCTGATTCTGTAAATTTGTAGTTACCATTGTATTATATTAGTTTAATTAATAATATAATACAATTAATACAAATCTCTATCAATTTTTTTTAAATAATATATATATAATGAGTTTTGCAAGTGAAGCTGCCAAATTATTAACTAACCAGTATTTTTTATACTTCATTGTGTTTTTAGCAGTAACCAATGTTATGGGATATCTTGTTACTAATAAAATTAATGCTGTCGCATTTTTTATCCTAGTATGTATCTTAATGTATAACTTTAGTAAAAATATGACGGTTGTTTTGATTGTTGCGATTGTTGCGACCAATTTGTTGATGGTCAATAAGAGCATGAGAGAGGGAATGGAGAATGAAACCGATGTTAGTACAACTGACACAACTGCTACTGACGGTACTACTACTGACACGACTGCTACTGACACGACTGCTACTGATGATGTTACCGCTACTACTAGTACCACATCAACTAAACCAACTCTCGCCCAAAAGGCGAAGACAGAAAAGCAAACACTTGGCACTGTGACTCCCAATACTAAAACCCAAATTAAAACTGCTGTGAATAGTGCAGTTACGGAAAAAAAAGCGGCGACCCCTACTACTGATACTACTACTACTGATACTACTACTACTGTAGATGAAAATGGTGAGACTGTACCGGTAGAGACATTTGCCCCCGCCGGCGCTGGATTCAGTGGAAATAAGAGAGGAGCAATTGGAGGTCCGATGAAAGCGTCAAGAATTGATTACTCAACTACTTTAGAACAGGCGTATGAGAATTTAGATAAAATGATCGGTGGCGATGGATTACAGAATTTGTCTGCTGACACGGAGAGGTTAATGAATCAACAACAAAAATTATTTGGCGCCGTTGAAAAGATGTTACCAATGATTGATAAGGCGCAAGGCATGATTCAAGGATTGGATATGACTAAAATCAATAGTCTAATTGGTATGACCGATAAGATTGGTGGTATTAGCGGCAATCTAGGTAATGGAATCAATAAATTAATGGGTGCGCCAGTTGGCAACTAAATGATTAAATGAGATCTGATAATTGATTAAATAATAAAAGTTATTATATTGAATAAAAGTATTTAATATAATAATATATTAATGAAGAAGTGTCCCCCTGGAGTAATATGTATTGAAAATTTCACATCATTGATTCTGTTTGCAATTGTGTTTATAGTAGGTTATTTTATTTATGTTAGTATGAAGAATATTAATAATGGTCAAATTAATAATAATAAAAAAACGTATAATGATACCGCTGAAATTGTATTGCAACCTAGTTATCCCTATAATAATTTAAATATAATAGAAAGAAACAATGTTTTGTTAGATCCATATGATGCTCCCTATAAAGATGAGCGTTATTTAACACCCAAAATATCTTTAATTCCTGCCGGTGCAGTTCCCATAAATATATCTACAAATATATCTGCTGTTGATACCAATTATAGACAAGTTGGAATAATTACACCTTTGAATGGGACAAGTACTAACAACATTTTGCCTCTAATGGGTAGACCCCTTTTTACTAGCAGACAAAAATGGCAATATTATACAATTTCCAATCAGCACAATAATGTCAAATTACCTGTTTCAGTTAAGGGTAGATCCGCACTAAATGATTATGGTGTGGATGAGGTTTTCAGTGGAGATACCGTTTATGTAGAGGGATACAATGATGCATTTAAGGTCACTGTATATGAAAGCGATACAATCAAATACTTACCATTTATTTAATACCATTTACGCAGTGTTGTGTTCTTCAAATTGAATGGTTTCTTTCTTCTAAATGTATGCGTGTGTGTCAAAATCTTTTTATTTTTGAATCGTTTCTTAGTTTGATTTTCCTTAGTAAATAATTTATCAATTCTTCCTTTAGTTAATTTCATTGGCATTGTTATTTATATTTATTATAGTTATAAATAATATATTATATATTATTATATAATGAATTATTCATCAACAACTAGTGGAACATGTAATGTATATTCTCCTATAAATATATCACAAAGACATAGTTATGGTAAATGTGTTGACAAATGCGATTTCTCATTTAAATATGACAACAGTTCAATTAAACTTACGAATAAAGGTACCTATTTAAATATTACTTGTGATGATACTAACAATTCACCGGTTACTTATAATACAAGAAAATACAAGGTATCTGATATCCGAATTTACGCTCCATCATTACATACATATAATGGCGCTCATATGCCATGTGAAATATTAATTATTCATACACCCGTGCTTGGTGGTAATCAATTATTTGTTTCTATTCCTGTAATAAAAACCAGCGGATCTGTCAATATCGGTAGTACAATATTCAACGCTGTTATTAAAAATGCTTTAGCAAATATTCCTGCCGAAGGAAATGAATCAAGAGTTGATAACATTAAAAACTTCAATTTGAATGCTTTTGTACCTAAAAAGGAATATTATTATTACACCGGTGTAAACTTTTTAGAACAACCGTGTTCAACAACGATAGATGTAATATGCTATTTACCGTATGTAGCAAATATAGGTATTAATGACGACGTTTTATCGCGACTATCAAGCATTATTCAAACCAGTAATATTATACCAAAAGAATATAGTGAGACTGATACTCCTAAATTATATTTAAACTCCACTAGTTTTAGACTAGGATCTGAATCATCGGGTGAGATGATAATGGATTGCCAACCATATGATGACAGCGCTGAACCCACTGAAACAACAGATGTAGTTGTTGAAACTGGAACTACTGATGACGCTAGTGCAACAGATATTTTAAACAGTGATTGGTTTCAATTGATTGTCGGTTCGATTGGATTTTTTGTAATCCTATGTATTTTGAACGGCATATTTGGACTCTTTGAACACAAAGCAGAGATTTCTGAATCGGACTTGGCAAAAGGTGGATCAATGTCTTTCTTATCTTTCTTCCAAAAGAAGTAATGTTAAGTTGAAATAATAATAATACACTATAAAATAATGTATTATTTGATGATTGATTGACTTATACTGTCTTGACATATTCTGCGTCATATATGTCTTCCAACATGGGTTTGTATGTTGGCTTCACATAATTGGTATTGAATTTTTGCGGCGCCATTCTTTTAACCATCTCCTGCTCCAAAGTATAAGGAAATTGATGCGCGGGAGTAAATGGTGACCATTTCTTCTCTTCAGTAGGATAATATTGTTCTAAAGATGCCATTCCGGTCTTAATGGACGCATTTCGAACTAATTGATAAGCGACAAAAATTCCCAAAACACCTAAAATTGGATTCGAATAGGCGAACAAAAATAGTGCAACCAAGGCGACAATGATCTTACCTACAGTACTGTCGATCATATTAGCGACGCTGCCTGGTGTTTTAAATCCCATAATTAAATAAATAATAAACAATATAACCAGCGCCAACTGGGGCATATTTTTCTTTTCAAGCAATTCGTTTAAATATTCCATCTATATATCATAATTGTAGATTATATTTTTCATTTGTTTTGGACTTTTATAAAGGTTAATTATAAACAATATAAAACATTCACTCTAAATATGTTAGTATACTAACAAATAAATGAAGTTTTTTAGACCTTATAATTCTTCTAAGGGAACTGAACCCAAGGAAAATGAACCTAATAAAGAAAAAGATGTTGTAAAAGAGAAAATAATCGTAAAGGGAAAAGAACCTGCTATTGAAAAGGTAAAGGCGTCTGATATGCCTAAAAATCTAAACACTTATTTGGGGCAAAAAGGATACACGATCCTTAAATCGGAATTACTACCTAGTCACCAGCAATTCATTAAAGAGCAGTTGTTAATCAAACCATGTACACCTGGTGCACCGATTGCCATTGACAAATCGTATCCTGTTTATCGCGAGTCGGATAAGAAACTATATGTGCCGCGTTATTATGGAGAACAGTTGTTTGGACTGCCAAAAGAATCCAAGATATCTGAAGGCGAAGACATATCATTGGAATTTCAGGGATCTTTGAGAGATATGCAGGTGCCTGTTGTTCAAAAATACCTGGAAACAGTTTTAAGCGGTAGCGACAGAAGCGGTAGCGACAGAAGTGGTAGCGACAGAAGCGGTAGCGACAAAGAAGGTGGTGGTGGTTTACTAGAACTCCCATGTGGATTTGGCAAAACTTCAATATCGCTCTACATACTATGTAGGTTGAAGAAAAAGACTCTTGTAATTGTTCACAAGGAGTTTTTAATGAATCAGTGGATTGAACGTATCCAGCAATTTATACCGGATGCCAAAATTGGCAAGATCCAAGGTCAGATCATTGACATTGAAGGCAAAGATATTGTCCTCGGTATGCTCCAGTCTTTGTCAATGAAGGACTACCCACCATCTTTATTCGACAGTTTTGGGTTTACAATTATCGACGAAGTGCACCATATTTCGTCTGAGGTGTTCTCGTGTGCGCTTTTCAAATTGGTCACCAAATATATGCTTGGACTAAGTGCTACAATGGAGCGCAGCGACGGCACTACTCGGGTTTTCAAAATGTTCCTCGGTGACGTCGTTTACAAGCAGGAGCGCAGTAAAGACGAGGAAGTCATTGTCCGTGGCATCACATATCAAACCAATGACGACGAATTCAACGAACTTGAATTGGACTTTCGCGGCAAACCAGCGTCATCTAAAATGCTCAGCAAAATATGTAATTACAACCGCAGATCCGAGTTCATATTAAAGGTCGTCGAAGACATGTTTGTAGAAAACCCAAAACAACAAATTATGATTATTGCGTCTTATCGTAATATTCTCGCCTACTTCTTTGAAGCAATTAATCACAAGAAATTTGCAACAGTTGGATATTATGTAGGCGGTATGAAAGAGTCGGCGTTAAAGCAGACTGAAAACAAGCAAGTTGTCTTGGCGACGTACAGTATGGCGGCGGAAGGACTCGATATAAAGACACTAACAACACTTGTAATGGCGACACCTATGACAAAAATCGAGCAATCAGTCGGTCGAATTTTGCGCCAGAAGCATGAAAACCCGCCCATTGTTGTAGACATTATTGACACACACTCCAATTTTCAGAATCAGTGGTTCAAACGCAGACGATTCTTCAAGTCACAGAATTACAAGATTATTCAGACAATGAGCGGCGTATATACCACGGATATAAGCAAATGGCGCACCACTTTTACGCCGAACTTGGTTAAACAAGGTCCCCCTTCAGACGATGAAGGATGCATTAGTGACTCCGATGAAGAAATTACCGATGATGTAGGGACCGTCAAGAGCGCGGTTAAGGGCGGCGTATGTCTGCTAAAATTCAAAAAATAGCGTCACAATTAGAATTTCGGTTGCCTTACCATAAACGCTCTCATATTTTTCATGTATTTTGGGGGTATTCTCTCAGTAACAATTTCTTTTTAAAAAGTCGGAGGGGTTTTGAAAATTGGACATTTTTAAAAATGTCCAAAAATGGAAATCCGAAAAAAGTCTTGAAAATGACCTTTTTTTTGCGTTTTTGACGATAACAGTCACAATTATTTTTTGAAGGTTGAAAAATTTGTGACGCTATTTTTTACGTAAAAAATCGGAGCAGAATTTATATTGCTTATATATACAATGTTTAGCAATGTAAATCTGCCCAAAATCTGCTCAAAATATTCTTGTAATATTTGTGACTATCATACAAGTAAGAAAAGTAGTTATGATGATCATTTATTGAGTGCTAAACACAACTTAGCAATAATTCGCAATCAAAAAATCGCAATCGCTTGTGCTAAATTCATATGTCCAAATTGCAGCAAAATATACAAAGATAATTCAGGATTATGGAGACATAAGAAAAAATGTATTACAAACGATCAATCAATTGAAACACAACAACCACCAAATGAAACAACACAACAACCAACAATTTCAACCGATGTTGTTTTACAAATACTTAAACAAAATGAAGATCTTCAAAAGTTGTTGATTGAACAAACATCCAAAATTATGGAAATGGCGAAGGATGGTAAGAATATTATTAATTCAAACAATACAACTAACAATACAACGAACAATTTTAATCTGAGTGTGTTTTTAAACGAGAAGTGTAAAGATGCCATCAACATTACCGACTTTGTCAATTCATTGGTCGTAACCATTAATGATTTAGAAGAAACAGCGCGCCTAGGATACGCCGAAGGTATTTCCAAAATATTTGTTAATGGACTCAAACAATTGGACGTTTATAAACGACCCATTCACTGCAGTGATTTGAAACGCGATGTACTTTATATCAAAGATAAAGATAATTGGGAAAAAGATGATGACAAAACACATTTATTACAAGCAATTAAAGTTGTTGGTAACAAAAATATAAAACAAATCAGCGAATGGCAGAAAATAAATCCACAATTCAAAGATCCAGAATCAAAACAAAATGACAGATATTTATCCATGCTATGTAATGTAATGAGTGGCGGGACTCAAGAAGAAACATCTAAAAATTATGACAAAATTGTCCGCAATATTGTCAAGGAAACTGTAATTGATAAGTAATTATTATGTTAATATTTAACATAATAAGTATTTAATGTCAAGTTGTTAAATTGACACTATTTAGTACGATCCCTTACTAGGGAATCCACTTCCGGTACCATAATGACCATACGAATTTGGTGCGCCATGATTTAAATTATCCATAGTATCAACAAACCGCTGAATAGGTACAGGATTTGCTAAAGCACTCATGCTCGGCGACAATGGTCCACCACTAGAATAATTGGGTACATATGGCATATTATTCATATATTGCGCATATCCACCTTTCATTGAATAATTGCGCTTATTCATACGTCTTGAATGTTTACGCGACTTTCTAGACTTGACGCCAAATCGCCGCTTAATTCGACTCTTTATTAATTTAAGTTTCCTACGAATTGACTTACGTGTTCCCTTCATCTTATACATACTCGCTATATTTTTTATTTTTTTCAAATATTTTTTGGATCTTTTTTTTCTTGAACCGCCGCCATTCATAGTTAAACCAGGGATGTAAGAGTTCGCCGCCTGAATACTGTTCGCCGGTTCAGGTAACGCTCTTACATTCACAGTTGCCGGATTTACGGCATTTCCAAATAAAGTAGGTGACGCATCAAACGAATTTGAGTTCACTAAAGAATGATTTATTGATGATACTGAAGGAGGGTCAAATAAATATGATGATGATAGTGATGCCATTTGTTTTGTATTATATATTACATAGATATTATATTTTGTTTGATAGCAGATTATGCGAAATAATTCGGTCTGTTTCTTTCGCCATAGAAATTGGCGTCCATTTTTTAAATTTGTAATTAAATCGGCAATTTATCTTAAAACTCCTGTCCAAATAGACGTACTTGTCTGTGTTATTATTCTCAAATTCATCTTCGTCATCACTCTCCTCCAACGCATCTAGATTATCGTTTTCCTTTATATTTCTAAATAGTTTATTCATTAATAGACTTGTCTCATAATCCGGAATATATGCGTAATCATAGAATTCTTCCTTGCCATCTTTATAAATAAATAAATTGTAAATATCACTTTGAACATCAGCAGTCACTTTAAATACCGCGTTTGATAATTGTTTGACATTATGAATGTTATCCTTTACTTTGTTTACATCATATGGTTTTGGGTCAGATCCTCTTGTTGCTGTCACCGAAGGCGTAGATACTCTTGTTGCTGTCACCGAAGGCGTAGATCCTCTTGTTGCCGAAGGTTTATAGTAATTCGAAAACATGATCTTTTTAGTCTCAAACCATCGATATTTTAACTGACTAACTTTGTACGGTAATAAATCAATTTCTTTTAATAAAGTGATCAAATCGGTGTTCATTAACGGCAATCCAAACAATATATATTTACTTGTCAATGTCTGCTGTGATATTTCACCTTGCAAAATTTGTTTTATTAATTGCAGTCGCGATAAAAATGTCTTAGAAGAATAATTTACACCCTTATAATAATAAAGATCTTCGATACAGAAACACGTGGATCCATTTGACTTGAAAATAGTACCATAAAATATTGTCCCGCATGCACCCAATACTAATTTATCATGAAACCCAACAAGTCCCATATAAACATCGCATATCGAGTTATTTTCTCCTGTTTCCATTATGAAACAAACATTCTCATTCTTGTATGTAGTAAACCACATCAAGCATTTTTTACCCTCGGGTATCGCTAAAATAACGTCATGATTGAAAACTTTCTTATGACTCATTGTTTCATAAGAAAGTTCAAATTTGGGAAATTCGGATAATATAGAAGCAACTTCGTTGTCGGAAAACATTATTATATATATATTCATATGAGTAATTCTTTAAATATGTTTTAAATATTACATGTTTGACGGCAACATACTAGAATCCATCCCATTATTACCACTTGAATTCATTTGCTTCTTTAAAAAACTTTTCAATTCATCCTTCATATGATCCTTGGTAGATGTGTCCAAAACAAAACTGACATTATTTGATGTGTCCGTTTGTATTTCAGTTGGTAGCAAATCGATTGCTGTATAAGAATTTGGATTAGTGTTAGTATTAGTGTTAAAATTGGAACTTAAATGCAAGTCCCCCTTTGATATTGTGTTAAACATGTTTTGATATTTTTGTGACGGTGAGTTTACTAAATCTTTAATTTTGGGCACAGTTAATGTTGATTTAAAAAACCCGATTAAATGATGTACTAAAAAAATAAATATAATAGATATAAGTGAAATTTGAATAATCCAACTAAGCATAATATACTAAAATATTAGTTTAGGTGCAATAAAAACATATTAATTTCCTCTTGGAAGAAACGATCATTTAAATCTAGTTTTGCACTGTCGTCATATTCAAAATAGAAATTGATCGGGACCATTTCTTCACCCATACGCTTGTCCGGTGAAAAATATGCTCCTATTACAACTGGTTCATTCAGGCATTCAATTATCAACTTCAATTTAGATTTTCTGCTAGTCTGATATTCCAATATGGTCAACTTTGTTAGTATATAGTTGACCGGCAATTGCGACACAACAGGACATACAATATATTTGGTACTGTCTAATAATAAGTCGACCTGTTGTTCACCAAAATTTTTAATTAACTGAAACTTGGGTTCAAAACTGGGTTCTATGCGATAAATATGTTCACCATTTTGACCATTGGCGCCCTTTTCTATATAATGGACCCCAAAGTCTTCAGATGTCAACTCATATTTATGAGATGTTTTTAATTCCAGATCTTTAAAATTTGTTAGTTTGTTCTTAATAGAGGAAGGAAAAATAGTGGTAATATATATTTTCATCTTGTTATTAATTATTTTATTGTAAACTATTTAAACCCATTTTTTATAAGAATTGTATAGTATAAAATGCCGCAACCATTGATCATTATATTAGTTGAAAAGTTAGGTGAATTAAAATCACTATCTGTCAAAGATTACAAAGAAGACGAATTATTTAAGAAGTGCGGGTTCAAAAAGGCGGATGATTTTTCAAAGCAAGTGGACTGGCCTGTTAAAATTGACGGGCAGAAGTATATTGTTTCCATGTTTGGAAAGAGTGAAGGCAAGGCAAATATGGAGAATAAGTATGATTTCCCGCCGCCCATTGACAATAAATTGTTCTTTGGATGTTGTGCTTTAGTTTGTCAGAGTTGCGATAGCGTAAATAAAAAAACGTTCACTAACTTATCATTGGAACTATGGAACAAAATATACGACAAATTATTTGGCGGTTTTACTGATTTAACAATTGCAAAAGATGATGATGACGATGATGCAGAGGAGGATGAATTGGACGCTGTTCCCAAATCCAAAAAAACCAAAAAGGGTGGTTATTTAAAGGACGGATTTGTTGTAGATGATGACAATAGTGATGACGATGATGATGATATGTCTGGTTCGGAAGACGAATCTGATGATGATAGTGGTGGAGATGAAGGAGCAAATGATACCGGCGCCGATGATGGACTAATTCTTGAGGATATTGGATCTGAATTATCAGAAGATGACTATGACTACAGTGATAGTGATAATAATACTAATACCGATATTAAATCAAATAAAAAGCAATAAAACAAATTATAATATATCATTTATTAATAAATGAGCAGTTTAGAATTTGTTCAAGCAGCGTCAACCAACAATTTAAATAAAGTGCGGCAAATGTTGGAAACAAATGGTGATCTTTTAAATGCGAAAGATAGGGAACATGATACTGCAATTATGAAGGCAGCGAGGAACTGCCATGCGACTGACGTTGTAAGTTTCTTGCTTGAAAAGGGCGCCAATATTAATGATCAAGAATACAGAGACACAATTAATCAGACGCCAATTATTGTTGCTGCGCAACATGGGTGTACAGATATAGTTAGATTGTTTCTTGAAGCAGGTATAAAAGATATAAATCATAAGAATGATCAAGGTGAAAGTGCTCTGCTCGCAGCTGCGCAAGAGGGACATAAACAAGTCGTTCAAATTTTGTTAGATGCGGACGCTGATATAAATCAACCAAATTCCGATGGAGAAACAGCGCTTACAATAGTAACTAGGAACAGACATAATAAGGAATATATTAATTTTTTAATAGAAAATGGCGCCACAGCAAATGCAAGAACTTCAGTAAACGCAGAAGCGAGCGGTGTAAAAAAAAAGAAAAGAAAATGGAATAAATCAACGAAGATGAAAAGAAAGAAAACCAAGAGAAGTAAGAAGTCACAACGTAAAAGAAGAAGTTAGATGTTTATTTTCTATGCTTCTTAATACTTTTTTTATGTTTCTTATTGCCTTTTCTATATTTTTTATTGCTCTTACGATGTCTCTTGCTACTTTTACGCATTTTGCGTCCAGCATTTTGAGTTGAAGGAACCATAGTTCTAATAATTGTTGTTTTTCCGTCACAATTTTCAACATTATCCATAAAATTTCGTGATTCTTTCAAACTAGTTATTATTTCTGTTAATATTTTTTCATTGGGTATTGCACTACTTATATCATCATAATACATAACATTCCATTCTGGATTTAATTCAGGATCTTTTTTGATTTTATATTTTATAATTGTTTGTTTAATTTTTTCGTTAATATTATTACGTATTTCTGACATTTTACAAATATTCGCATCTCTAGACCAAGTGGTTTTGCTTTCGCTTTGCAATATTGCTATAATTTTGTTTATTAAAACCTGTGCTTTTGCTATTCCTGATTCTTTGTCTTGTGGGTATTCAATACGTTTACTCTCGTCCATATATTAAATACATATATTTTATTGTGTTCATGAAGTTATGAAAAATAAAAATTGATTTTGATTTAAATATAATACAATCTATTATAATATATTTAAAAACATGTCCGCTACCGTAAAAAGCATTGAAAATCCTGATGTATTCAGAAGTAATATCCGCAAGAAGTTGTCGTCCTTCTTCTCGGAAAATATGAAGCACGCTGCAAATTTGGAAAAGGGAATTTATAATTGGGCGCTAAAGGAGGCGACGAATCGCAAGGTGGTCAAGAAGTGGGATAATCAGTTCTTCATTCAGATCTACTTAGACCATTTGCGCAGCATATTCGTCAACTTGAGAAACGAAAAGTTGGTACACATGGTTACAAACGGCGAAATAAAGGCGCATGAATTGGCGTTCATGACTCACCATGAGATGCGACCTGAGAAATGGGACGAAATGATTAAAGCAAAGAGCATCCGAGATAAGAGTAAATTTGAACAAAATATTGAAGCAAGTACCGACACATTTACATGCCGCAAGTGCCGGTCTAAGAAGTGTACTTACTATCAGATGCAGACCAGAAGTGCTGACGAACCTATGACGGTTTTTGTAACTTGTCTAGACTGCTCTACACGCTGGAAGTGTTAAAATAAAAATAACCCAACAAACATGCGATCAATAAGACGCCAATTATGGTCAAGTTATAAGTCGGTAACAAAATCTTTTTTTTTTGTGTCGCCCGATTATGTAACGGCAAATGCGTGTGACCAAAATCAACATCCATTATTTCTTTTAACGCGTCATCGGGAAATGCGCGATCCACCTTTCGTAAAAACATTGTATAGGGGTGGTCTTTAAGTAGGTTTTTAATTATATTAATATTCTCCGGAGTCGCCTCTTTGAACAAATAGGGACTCGTCGGACTCGACATGCGCGTCCAATCGGTTATAGTTGAGCACTCATTGATAAGCGTATTCGGATTTGTTAGTTCCTTGAATGTTTGGAGAATAATGGCGAACAGACTTTCATTGGCGAGACCGCCTTCATTGACCTGATTGTAGACACCTGTTTTTGCCGCCAAGAAAATAAGTGATTTATGGACATGACTTCGTGTTAATACAAACCACGGATCATTTGCTAACCAATATTCTTTCTTCATGAGGCGCAAGTTGGCGCGACGATGAATATTAATGTTCCAATATGCGGGTCGCCACTTGAATATGGACGCCTGATAATGATCCAGAAACCGTTTTCTAAATTCCGTAGGTGAAATAATAGGAACACACGAGTCAGTTAAAAAACAGAACCAAATATTCTGATTGTCGTGATTGAATGCGTAACTCATGAGGGCAAAATATGCCGGAACAACATTGTAATACGAAGTTGTTTTTACATGGTTTGGGGGAATGGTATACGCTTTAATCCAAGGCGACTGAATTTGATTAATGTCTTTGTAATGGAAATAAACATTAATAATGTCTTGATTGGGTTTAATCCAATCGATCCATAATTGTTCCTTGTTTAGAATATGATGATAACTAATAATAAATAATAACGCTACTTTCATTATTATATATTGTAATAAATAATACTATGTTTAAACGATTGTATTTGTATTATCTGAATAAAGAATAACATTGGCGATATTCGCGCCAATATGTATTAAAGAGTGAAAAAAAACACTTATAGGCAAGTTTTTGTGTTGAAAATAGAAACTAAGTGGATAACATAGACATGATAATCCCATTGCAATTATATATTGATTAAAATTCGGCGCACCATATGCTAAAGTGGATTGCGCTACTATAGCAAAAGTTGCGTATAATATATCTAAATATCTGCGCCAATTATTAATTGGGTGTATCCAGTAATTAATTGACGCTATAAAAACTCCCAATGGAAACATTGTAAAATTGTATTGTTCTTTATATAAACCATATAACCCAGAAACTAGAGATAAACATGAAGTGCATAATAAATAATTAGCGTAAGATTTGGGAACAATTAATCCATTATATAGTCCATCTTCATCACATAATATATGATTTAAACCGTATCTTGTTATAATATTGGTGAAAAAACTGTAATTATTGTTTGTATTTGTTTCATTCTTTTCAGAATCCATTTATTAATTATTTACAATTAATAATTCTATATTTTCTGTATTTATTGTTCCTCCGATTTGTCTTTGTCTTTGTATTTGTCTGATTTGTCTTTTTTCTCTGCTTTGCCTTTGTAAAATTTGTGACATACATTTGCGTAGTATTAGTCTCATTCTTCTTTGTTTATAATTAATATAACATTTAACTATAATGTAAATTAACGCAAAGAATAAAACAAAACTAACAAATGTATATAGTAAAATATAATAATAATCGGTGTTGTTTGGAGTAGTAATACCAATTGTATAAGATGTAGGTATTGACGTAGGTGTTAATGTAGGACTAATTGTAGTTCCATTTGTTTCAATTATTACTGAAGATATTGTTATAGAAGAGATCGATGCACTTACAGTTGCCGTTGAATTCATTTTCAAAGATGCCGTTACTAAATAACTTGTGAATATGCCATTTGAAACCGCAGTATTCATGGTGTTAGATAATGATGTATATAAACTAGTTGGGTCACTAATAAATGTGCTATATTTGTCTTGAAGTGGTATAGAAGTCCTTGTAGTAGCGATCAAATTAAAAGAGAGTAATTTAATAGTACCTATTTTTATATCTTTGGAAACAGATGAACTAACAAATGTTACAAAATCAGCGCTAATATTCATGGAATTGGCGGTAGCGATTACAATACTTTCTTGCGCCAAACTATCTAGGTAATTAGTTTGAACATTTGATATACTAAGATCTGATGTAAATGAAATAATGGGGACCATAATCGGTTGCGATGTAGGGGCGATGGTTGGTAAAAGTGATGTAGGGGACCATGTAGGTGCAAGTGTAACAATTTGTGTTGGATTTTGCGGCATGTAGGTCGGCGAAAGTGATGTAGGATCGATGGTTGGTAAAGGCGATGTAGGGGACCATGTAGGTGCGAGTGTTACAATTTGTGTTGGATTTTGTGGCATGTAGGTCGGCGAAAGTGATGTAGGCGCCCATGTGGGAGCAACTGTTACAATTGGCGTCGAAACTGACGGCATGTAGGTAACAGTAGATACAGACATTTGAAATGATTCCTTAATAATTGAAAGTAAATTGTTCCATGATTGTGCTTTTGATGATGATAGTGAATATGTTTTTAATTGAGATTGAATAGATGGCGAATAACTATTTATTAAAGATAAATATGGACCAAAATTACTAATATCGGATGAACTAACAAATGTTCGTGAATTAACAAATGTTCGTGAATTAACAAATGTTCGTGAATTAACAAATGTTCGTGAATTAACAAATGTTCGTGAATTAAAAACATGTGAATTAAAATAATTTGAATAATAATAAGTATTGTAAGAACCTTGTGAATATGAATATGCACTACATTCATACAATAGCAAAAACGCTAATGAAATATAAAAAATGGTTATAATAGGCATCTTTTATATTAATATATTTTATCTTTATGTAAATATACGTGTAAGTTTTAATTAATTTGATTAAAACGCAATATTTTCTAAATCACTAATTTTCCAATATTCACTTCCACCATTGGGCATCGGTCTGCGAATAATAAAAGGGATTCTACCTTGTTGTAACTCCATTTCAGCGATCAAATAACTATCAATAATATCTTCAGGCACCTTCACAAATGGACTAGCGCCTGTCTCTATTTGCTTAGCGCGCTGCCCCAAAATACGTGCTCTTTCGTATTTTGTTAAGAATGGATTAGTTCTATGTAAATCATCAATTATAATATTATTAGAATCGCGTACAACCGTTGTCATCGCCAAAATCTCGTCGTAATTTTGAAGTGCACATTCAGGATGGTTGTTTACAATGTAGTTTTCATTAATTTCTCTGTCAAACTTCTTTAAATACATCTCGCCATCTTCGTCTTCATCTTCTTCGTCGGATAATTCATCGGCAAACGCCTTCTTAACTATTTTTTTCGCTGGAATCTTCTTAATTTTTTTACCAGACTTTGTCACTCTTTCCTCTTCTACAGGTTGTTCATCTCCTTCATTAAGGTCATCAACTTCATCTTGATGATCTCCAATACCACCAGATTGAACACCTTCTACATCATCATCATCATCATCATCATCATCATCATCTGACCCTCCTACGTCATCAGTATCATTATCGTCATCAGCATCATCGTCAACAGCAACAACACCACCATTATCAGAACCAGATTCGGATCCAGAATCGGAATCAGAACTTTCACTGCCATCGGCGTCTGAATCTCCACCTATTAATTCATCATCATTAACAAAATAACTATCTTCAAGATTACTACTCATTGTTCTATTATTATAACTACAGATACTTTTAATTTATTATTTTCAATTTTATTTTATTGAAAAAATAACAATACAACTAAATACATTTATTAATTAATTTATAATTTATTTATTTTCCTCCGTCTTCCAAACGGTCTCGCATGTACAGCACAAATAAACATACTTCATATTTACATCATCATAACGAATATAAATAATTTCTCGCTCTAACTCTTTGGTATTCGTTTCGCACGCTGGATTCGGGCATAGAATTGTGTTAACTCGTGGCAATGTTGGATCTAACTTCGTATACTTGTTAATGATATGACTAAACTCTTGCTCGGATTTCTTTAATTGGACCTTCGAGACAGTGACATTAGACACTGAAATTGTCTCGTCTTGGTTGCCACAGTTGCGGCAATAATAGACCAATTTATTAGAGTCATTAGGATCGATACTAATGTAATACATATTTTGACATTTGGAACAGAAGTGCATTTTTGCTTATATATTATAGATAATATATTGTATTTATATTAATATATTTAATTTCAATTTTATTTATTTTACACTGTCAAATAAATTGACTAATTTTCCCTTAAGCAATTCATAATTTACATTGGTACCCATCTGATAAATTTGGACAACATATCTATCAATTTGTCCATCCTTGCCATCTACAATTGCAATTAACTTGTCATAGTTTTTAATAAATAATTCCTTCATAAATGGGTAAAATGATTTAAATTTTTCTGGAATCTTATTATTTGATCTATCAAGCAGCGTACAAATCGCAAAATCAATATTGATATACTCAATACTCTTGTTATACGGCACATAATCCTTACTTAATTTATTTACACCTGGTTCATTTAATAACGGTGTATCATTTAATAGAGAACATAGTGTTAACAAGACACTATTGATCGTCTGACATGCTGACCATTTGTCGCCACTCCAGGTGTTCAAAATTGACACGCAAACTTTACCACACTTATACAAATTCGGATTGAAACGCGTTACACCATCATTTGTCATATATGCAACTTTTGGAGGCGCGAACGGGTAATCATATGGATATGAAAATTCAAAGAAATAATAACCTCCAAAGTAGGGTGTCCCTTCTGGACCCATAATCATTGCATACCCCTTCAAAATATCCTCCTCATCGTGGCAATAATAAATCCCATTGTCTGTCAATGGATTTTTAAATATATACTTTACATCAGCGAGGAGACGTTTTATGGTATCCTTTGAAATTACTTTAGTTTCAGACATTTGTTAGTTTGTTATATATGTATTATAAAATATATCTATATTATTATTTAAATTATTTATATTATCATTTATGGTAATAAATTTAAAATTAAAAGTACGGTTAATTAAATGAAACAAAATAAAATTGAAAAGAAAAGGAAATAGAAAAATATTGTTATAATATAATAATGACAACTATGGCAACAACATCACATTACAATGATTTATCGGACTTTCTTACAAAGCATAACGCTAAGAATATACAGAATTCTGCGTCTGAGAAGGAGATCACTCATACAAGAATAGGTAGTCCTGACTTGAATATTTATGGTGGTTCATTTAATATTGGGGCAGAGGAATTACCATTATTTTACAAGTTGTATTATGAGCATGTTTTTGTAAAAGGGCGTAAAGAATATTTGACTGAAAAACAACTCAATGGCGCTGGACCTTTATTAGTAGATTTTGATTTTCGTTATGATATTAGCGTCACAAAAAGACAACATACTCCAGAACATATACAGGATATGATTCAACTTTATTTGGAGGAACTTAAGGAATTCTTTGTTTTTGAGGAAAATAAACCATTTCCTATATTTGTTATGGAAAAACCAACTGTAAATAGGGTTGTAGACAAGAATTTGACAAAAGATGGTGTTCATATGATTATTGGGATCCAGATGGACAATACTTTGCAACTGATGTTGCGTGAGAGAATTTTGAAGAAATTAGTAGATGTTTGGGAACTACCTTTGACCAACGCTTGGGAGGATGTACTAGACGAAGGTATTAGTAAAGGTTGTGTTAATTGGCAGATGTACGGGTCACAAAAACCAGGACACGATGCATATAAATTGTCTTACTTTATTACTGCTGAAATTGATAAACAAGATGATGAATTTATGACAGTACCAAAAAACATCAAGGATTTTGATTTATCCAAAGATCTTTGCTTATTGTCAGCGCAATATGATAAGCATGAGCGATTTGAAATAAATCCTAAGATCGCCGCTGAATATAAAAAACGACTCGAAAGTCACCCAAGTAAAATGAAAAAATCAGGCAGCAAAGGCAAGGTAAATTTGGTATTGGAAGAAGAAGACAACTCGGATATTCAACTCGGAGATATTTCAAACTCAGAAATGTTAAAAAAAGCGATGGATAATATTCTCAGCAGTTTGAAAATTAATGAGCAACATATTAGAGAAATTCATGACTATACTCAGATTTTACCGGAAAAGTATTATAGACCTGGATCACATGTTTTGAACCGTCAAGTTGCCTTTGCGCTAAAGCACACTGATGAGCGTATGTTCTTATCATGGATTATGTTAAGAAGCAAAGCATCCGATTTTGATTACGCTACAATACCTTCATTATATCAAACATGGAAATACCAATTCAACAAAAGACCAGATGGCGTAACAAAGCGATCAATTATGTATTGGGCAAAACAAGACGCGTATGAGGACTATGAAAAAGTGAAGCGGACTACGATTGATTATTACATTGAAGAGACTATATTCGACGCAGCAGACTTTGATTATGCAATGGTTTTGTACCATATGTTCAAGGACAAGTATGTTTGTAGTAGTATAACTAATAAGAAATGGTATACGTTTAAACGACATCGATGGGAGAAAGATGAAGGGCAAAGTTTGCGTCTTGCGATTTCTCGAGACATGTTTGCGTTATATTCGGAGAAACAGAGTCAATATATGACTGATCTACAGAATTACGAGACAAACAATGAGGTTCATGAAAAGATGCAGCGAAAAGTCAAGAAGATCGCTGAAGTTTGTATCAAGTTGAAGAAGACGAACGACAAGAACAATATTATGCGTGAGGCGATGGAAATCTTCTTTGATAAAGACTTTATTAAGAATATGGACGCAAATAAGTACTTGTTATGCTTCTCAAATGGTGTGATCGATTTTAGAACCAAGTCATTTCGATCAGGATACCCTCAAGATTACATCACAAAAACTACTGGCATTCCGTATATTCCTTATAATCTGGATGAGAGCAAAGAAATATCGCAAGAAATCACTACATTTATGAAGCAATTATTTCCTCAAGAAGGATTGTGTAGATATATGTGGGATCATTTGTCAGCGAGTTTGATTGGTGCGAAGAAGGAACACGCTTTCAATATTTATCGTGGCAGTGGATCAAATGGTAAATCAATTTTGACAGATTTGATGTCTCAGGCGTTAGGTGAATATAAAGGCACTGTTCCGATTACATTGGTCACTGAAAAACGTGGTACAATTGGTGGAACTTCTTCTGAGATTATTCAACTAAAGGGTGTACGTTATGCTGTGATGCAAGAACCGTCAAAGGACGCTGTCATTAACGAAGGTATTTTGAAGGAACTCACTGGCGGCGATCCAATTCAGGCCAGAGCATTGTATTCGGATAGTGAAATATTCGAACCGCAATTTAGTCTAGTTGTGTGTACAAACGCATTATTTGAGATTAAGAGTAATGATGACGGTACTTGGCGCAGAATGAAACTCATTGATTTCCTCGCTAAATTCACTTCAGAGGGTGAGACACATACGGATGATACGAAATATGTGTTTCCTAAGGACAAGAGTCTAAAGGAGAAGTTACCAAAGTGGGCGCCTGTATTTGTCAGTATGCTGGTAAAACGCGCATTTGAAACTGAAGGCGAAGTGATCGACTGTAATGAGGTTGTTGCAGCGTCAGGAAAATACAGACAAGGTCAAGACTGTATTACTGGGTTTATCAATGAGTCGATTGTCAAGATGGAAGGCAAATCAGTTGGAAAGCAGACACTGAACGACGCATTTAAGAACTGGTTCCAAGTCAATTATGGAAACAGAAAACCACCCAAATTGTCTGAATTAGAAGAAGTAATGAACAAGAAATTTGGAAATAGAAATCTTAAGAATCGATGGAATAATGTCTCAATCAAGGAGGAAGAAACAGATGACGTCATGGATGATCTAGATAATTAATCACACATATTTGTTAACTTAATAATTTTAACTTAACAAAATATAACATAACAACCTATAAACTCATATACACATTAGTATCAATATTTTTTACAAAGGTGTTAGTATAATAATCATAAAAGAACATGACTACTTTGTTTATAAAGAAAGGATACAAAATCAGCGCTAAACCTAATAACATTTTTTGTTTAATAGACATAGTGCTAGGAGAGAAAACCATAGACAAAACAAGTGTGGCAAATAGGATCCAGTAAATTATTACCAAAAAAGTATTCCATAACTTGACTTTATCAATGGCTTCCGTTTCATAATACGTTTTTCGATCATTTGTTAGTACATCACCGTGTGTACCCTTAATTAATGCCAACATTTCCTTATTCTTCTTCAAATATTCGTCATATAATTCAACACTATTTTCTGAATTAATTTGAATAGTATTGTAATATGAATTCATGATATTGGCGTTTTGAATTTCTTCATTAAACTTCTCAGCAATTTGTTTGACAATTGCCTCTGATTTTTTTGTCATTTCTGTTTCAAGCATTTCATTGTAATAATTTCGACCTTCTTTGAAAACATAATAGTATTTCTTCGCCTTCTCCAATCTCAGCGGTGCAACCTGCTCATTTATTTGAGCGTCTAAATACTTTCGTTTTAAATCCTCACTAATTTGATCTTTGGAACACTGAGAACCAGGCGGACACGTTACCAACTCCATAGTGCTGTCAAGTAATTTATTGAGATTGGCATTTGTCGCCAATTGTTTACTTAGCAGACTCGAAACATCTTTATTATTGACTGTACCTGTATTGTCACTTGTTGTACCTGTATTTGCTGTTAGTGATTTTATATTTTGAGAATTCATTAAACTTGAAACCAATTGTTGCATATCCATCTTGTATTTGTATTATAATTAGATTATAAAAATTGCTATCAATTTTGCTAGATTATAAATATTAATATTTAAATGGTGATCGTAAGAATTTGCTCATATTTGTTAAAGGTTCTGTTGTTTCGGTTTCTGTTTCTGTTTCTGTAGTTGTTGGTTCAGCAGGCGCTGCTTGCAGAGAAGTATCAGTATTTAACACACACACCTTCTTAACACTATCATACATCATTAAATTTGGAGTACCCTCTACATTTGGACAACACGCCTCTCCAATACACGTTGTTGTTACTGTCTCCCAAGGATCGGAATCTGAAGTAGTACTTGTATCTGCCGGCGCCTGCGATTTATCAAAATACCAATCATACTCATCAAAGTTCATATTATCACGATTAGACAAATCAATTACTTTTTTACCAATAACAATTATACCAATCACAATAATCATGCCATTCAAAGTAATGTAAATATTTCGTGGTAATATCTCTTTTTTTCCTAAAATAATTGTTATTAACATGAATATACAAACATATACTACCACCTTCACTATTTCTTTATGGGCGCTAAAACGCTTGCCATAATATGTGTTTATTTCAACCAATCGCAATTTATTGTATTTCTCGTTTTCAAGCGCCTTCATTCTCACCTTTGCCTCATTTAATTCATTTTCTACTATATCTAAAGCAAAGACCTGTTGTTGAAGTGTATTTTGTGAGGTTGAGACATTTTGCTGATAGGTTGACGCCATATTATTCAAACTGTTGTACAGCGTTGAACGTGTCTCGCCTATTTGATTTATTTGATTAATTATGTTTGTTCGTTGCGCCTCTGTTAGTTGTGGATTATCTAAATCCGTATATAATTTCATTTCTGTGGTTTGCATGTCTTTAATATTGCGAATAATTTGCTCAACACCAAGATTTAATTGGGACTTAGTTTGACCCGTGACACTTGATGAAAGATTTGTATTCATTAAATTTGATGTTTCCATTGGTGCATTTGTATCTGAAATTTGTAGGTCTTGATCTTCTGTACTAGTCATTTATATATAATTAAATAATATTATATAATTATGTATATTGTATTATTGGTTAAAATTATTTTTTATTCACCTTCATTACATTAATTGTTATTGTTAGTAATCCAACTGCTAAAACACTCCATAAAATATAACTATAATTCTCCTGTAAAATACGAAGATCGGTGTCTGCGAGCATTCCGTTCACATCATTCATATCTAAATTTTGCATACCTTCCTTATTTCCATTATTTAAATCTGCCGCTGTTATTTTTTCCTTCTTATTACCCATTACTGTTCTCATATATGTGGATATATTCTTTTTCAATTCAACATCATTTACCTTCATTTTATTAAATATATCTCTATCTCGTTCATAAAGTTCCTTTATCTTTGCACTGATCTCTTGCGCCTTCATTGCCATTTTGCTTTTAAGTTCTTCTATTTGTGTTCTGGTCGCATCAGATATAACTGTATCTTTACAGACCGACATATCTGTTGTCATATCTGAACCTTTAACATAATTCTCATATTGTAATGTATCTATATCTACAATTTCCTTGCTGCACATATCACCATTATTTATTTGCGGTTTTCTAACATACATAGTGTCTCCATTGCTTTGAATTCGTTGCGAATTTGGAAACATATTTGAGTTCTTTAATCTACATTTATTTCCCGAATCATTTTGCGCCCATACAAATCCAGCGCATCCTTCCGTGTTATTACACGCAGTCATACAACTGTCTGGACTGTTATTGTTAGTTGAAGATGAACCACTGGACTCCATGTTTGAATCAGCAGTTTGTAAATCATTCGGCGAATCAAAATTATCATACCTAGTATAATCATTTGAATAACCACTGATCATACCACTAGAGGTTGAATATGGATGAGCAATTCCATCATTATCAATGAACGCCAACTTGCCTAAATTTGATGGCACACCAATTTCATTAATTTGATATATGGCATTTGTATTATTGTTAGCGCCATATCGTACTTCCTTCATTTGCGGACACCCATTTCCAACCGTTGATGTATAAAGAACAAGGTTACCAGATGGTTCCATAATTAATTGCAGTTTACCATCATCCGAACCAATAAATTCATTTATAGCAAGAGTTTGCCCAGTTGAAAAAAATGACTTGCCATATTTACCACCAACCGAAGCAACAAAATCCCAATTGAAATCCAATTGTTTGCCATTCGTCATTGAACACCATAAAGCGCCACCACCTTCGTTATTAGATGGACTCAAACCTTTATATATACACAAATTTCCGTCTGTTTGTAAAACCATATAAAATTTACATTTCGATATGGATTCCTCTCTTACAATAGTATAAATAGTTCTTCCAGATTCGTCTCTCACATTTTTAATCCGATTTTTTATCCAACATTCTTTTCCATTATCATTCATGACAAACCCGACTGCTCCTGGGATCGAATACGCACGTTGTTTACATGTCTCCAAATTCGTATTAGTATAATGTTTTAAATCACTTCTGCTACAGTTAGAATCTTCTGATATTGCGAACTCCTGTTCACATCCTGATAAACCAGAACCTAAAGTAAATGTTTGTTCCTCATTTGCTGCGTTTGAAAATACCAGTTGACCTTTGTTATTTAGTCTAACACTTGTTTGTCCGGATGCCTTTGGTTGTCCATTGATATCTGATAATCCCTCAGTTGACCATAATTTTATTTTTGTTACTAATCTTGATGCATCTCCGTATTGTTGCGCTACAGTCAAATCATTTGATACTAAACACGTTGACTTAAAATTATTATCTGGGTTGCCTTGCATTGCAAAATATCTATTACCATTGTCAATAGCATATTGTTTACATTCATCAAACGTATATAATTCTGGCGCTAAAGTCATAGCAGGAGTAGTTGTATTATCAGTAGGGTTCGTGTTATAACTACAACTGTTATATGAAACGGATGGATTATTTAACACATGTGACGCATAGACATTTTTGCCCTCTGAACCACAAGATTGTCCACTTTTCATATCTGTTCCATTTTTTAACAAAGATGAGTATTGATCATTTTTAACACCACTCATTACATTTACTGGGCACCCATTTTTTCCAGCAGTTGCGTCAAATGTTGCCTGATCTGGATAATTTTTAAACATACCTCTGTCTGTTACATATCCTCCAACACTTGAACTAACAAACGTCAATTGTCCTGCTGAAGGATCTGTTGTAATATTTTTAGATAAATATGGATTGGATTTACTGAGACGTTCTGTGTAGATAGCACCTTCTTGTTTGACACTTTCTTGTGCGTTATCCAATTGCTTACTAAGCGAGTTAAATTCATTTTGTAGGTTTGTTAGTTGCTGAAAATCATTCTCATTAACTGCCTTATTTTGATTCATTTGTTTATATTGGTTCATAAAAACAGGAATACGATTAAATTTAGACTCGGGATCTGATGTTGCGGTGAATCCTTCTGTAAGTTTAGACGACTTCTTATCTTTATCCTTATCTTTATCTTTATCTTTATCCTTATTTTTATCATTGCGTTGTTTAAATTGCTTTCCTTGATTTAAAGATGCAAACATTTTGTTAGTTCTAATATACATAAATACAAAAATATATTTGTATTTATTTATTTATGACTCTTTTATTCAATTCTAAACTGTCGTTTCATTTGCTGGACTTGGTATAATTCCCATCTTCATAAGAACAATAATTAAAATCAAAACTGACCATACTGTAAATCCAGAAGCGTTACTAATGCTAAATGACAATACAATGAGTGCAATCATTATTAATAACCAGAAAACAGAATAAAATGTAGTAGTTTTGCCTCTCATTTGGTTTAAGACAATTATTATGAAAACACATGCGATCACTGTCCAGGTTCTTAATGAACCACTTGCCTGATTAACAATCAGTGTTTGATTGTTATATTCTGAAGTAATTGTCTCATTATCTTTAACCATTTGATCCATTTGAAGTCGCTCCGCTAAAAGTTGTGCATAATATTTATGTAATTTATCACTCTTTTGTTCGTTCTCATATTGTTGCGATTCTATTTGCGGCGCCGACTTATCAATTGCAGTTGTTAGTTGTTGGTTAATTTCAAGCAATCGTCTATTCAATGATTTCAGAGTAATCATACACGCCTTGACGTCAGGTAATAGTGCAATATCCGTGTTTCCATTTACACTAACATTCAATGACCCATTGCCTTTCCGTGTCCAACAATATTTTTTATCCGGGTTATATGTTGCTCCTGAGCATTTCTCATCAGCAGCACACATATTTTCACAATCAAATTGAGACGCAACAGATCCTTCTTTTAATCCATCCTCACCCCAAAAACTATTATTGGCGAAACTTGTGAATTCAGGAGTTGTAGTGTTAGTTGCCGCACTCAATTTTGCGTTACAATTCTTATACGCCTCTTCATATTGTTTTAATACCGAATTATATTCCTTTTCAAGTGTCTTTATATTCATTAAATCGGATTTTATTTCAGTTTCCATATTTATATTATAATATTATTTTATTATAATATAAAAATCCATATTCTTATCAGTTGATGTCTTGGATCACACATTTACATATTATACTTTGATAAATAATAACCTGCTAAAAAAGACAACATAGTAATTATTGGTAAAAAAGATTTCGACGGACAATTACAAGGTTTATAATTTGTATTGTATGGAACAACACTATAATTATAATTCTTTTTAATCTTGTTAGTTGTGTCTATTACATATTTTGATAAATTGGTGTCATAAACTGGGTATATCTTAGACTTAAATGGTTTTCTAGAAAAAAATGAGAACATTAAATATTATATAATTTTAACACATACAATAATAAATATTGTGTTACGAATAAATTAGACTAGTCAATTGTGATTAACTAGAAGAATTTTTCCATAATTTTCATCAATTGCTGAAATACACTTAACTTATATATAATAAATATACCAAAGATTGCTATTGACAACTTAACAGAAACTAATAACGCTAAAATGATTAGTATTCCTGCAAATATTTCGATGTTTTTATAATAATTAAAAATGTAATCTGTTTTGCTGTCATCAATCATGATACTTGATCCTTGTTTAATGCCATTCAGGTCTTTAAGTGTTTCCGTTAATTGTTGATTCAACGTTTTTTCTTTTATTAACTTAACTGCAATAATACTCATTGCCTTGTCTTTTTGCTCTATTTTACGCTGAATATCGTTTGTTATTTTAAACACATCACTACTTAAGGTCTGTAGTTGTTCCTTGCTAGTCATATAATTTGTATTATAATCTTCCGACTCCGGATGCATATTGTAATTGACATAATATTGCTTGAAATCATCTAAAGCAGATAAAAAACTGGATTGTATACTTGTTATTTGTTCTTGATATTGTTGCGCTTCTGAATTCATATTATATATTTTGTATATAAAAATATAATATATTATTATTTACGTCTCGCGCGTATTGTTAAGTTTATTATTGTTAAATTAATTTTACATACAAATTCTGTAATATGGCGCTGAAATTGCCGTCTTACTTGGTCTAATAATTTCACATACTTGCCCCGGTCGAATTCCGATCGCCTGCGCTACAGGATCGAAACGCGATATATCTGGGAATTGGTTATCATTCATAATGTTGTACTTCTTTTTAATTTGAAGTGTTTCAACGACAGATAAAACCCGATGAGGTGGTACTAGAGCATGCTTCAAAATATTGAACTGGAGACGCTTCAAATTCTGAATCACTATGAAAATACCATCTTGCTCCCAGATATGCTTTATTGTGTTAGATAATGTTTCATTCACTTCATCCTTTACTACAATAAATAGGGTGTCCTCCTTTGTTAAGACCTCTTCAATATTAAATAGATCGTCAATCATTTCTTGAAGATTTTGCGGTCTTAACGACTTCGCTAAATAATAACGAATGTAAATCTTTGATTGCCTTTTTTCTGCGGCGTTAACCTTGTTCTTTTCTAAAATCATGTCTAATTGATTATTTAACTTCATAGTGTTTACTTCATTGACACTAAACCCTTCGTATTCGTCTATATTATATCCCTGCATGTTCATCAACTCCAAAAGGATCGCACGGGATTTATAAACAGATGAGATCAAACTACTCGTATTTTGCGTGGTTGCCATTTTCTATTATATTATAATATAATCATATTGACTTATTTTTATTTCAATTTTTAATTAATAATTATTTTATTAATTAATCAATTTTTAATTAATAATTATTTTATTAATTAAACAAATTTAATTAAATTATCATTTACATAATAATTTTTTTAATATTACTATCATTGTTGCTACTACCACCACTACCACTACTACTACTTGAGTCATCTGTTTCTAGTGAATTACCACTTTTTTTTGTAAGATCCGCGTCAATCGGTTTAAACAAATTTAAGGAACCACCATACAATTCTTCCGCGGCCGAATGTGGTCTAACTGTTGTTATTTTGGGCGCATTTACTACTGAGGCAAGTTTACCAAATTCACCCGCTTTTTGAGAATAAGTTCTTTGTAAGGTTCGTAGTTGATCATTAACAGGCAATCCGCCAAAATATTGCGTTAGACCTCCGCCACCATTCTGAGACTGCATCCTCATGGATTCATTCATTATTTGCGACATCACTGTTTGCCGCTGTCCAGCACCTAGTTGCATAAGAACCCGCTGTTTATCAGGAGACAATCGGTTAAACATTTGGTTCATTTGATAATCACCAAAAGTTCCTCCACCTGATTGCGGTGATTGTGGTTGAGCACCTGGTATCATATCTGCTAAACCTGTAAGACCTTCTTTTATGGATTCTTCAGCGCTACTTACTGCACTTAACGCTGTGTCAGAAATACTTTCACCCAAGTTACCTAGTGCGCTATTTACGTCATTTAAAGCAATATTTGCCTTGTCTAAAATACCCACAGGAGGAGAAACAGGTGATATAGGAGAATATACGGGTGAGACTGGAGGCGAATAATCAGGCGATCTTGGTATAATAGGACTATCGGGCGAATATTCAGGTGGTCCTGGTTTTGCATTCTTTTGTTCGTATAGCTTAATTCTTTTAACATCAACATTATACTCTTCTTCGTCATCAAAATACCTAACATCATACAATTCTTCACCTTGGTCGTTCTTACTTACGTTAATAACTGTAGCGGGGAAATTCTGTCTTGTTTCTTCGTTTTTAACAACAACTGTTTCATTAATTTCAAATGTTGTATTTTGTCTTGGTTTTAATACTTCTGTTCCGTAGTCTTGCACTTGCGGTTGTGCTTGCGCTTGTGCTTGCGCTTGTTTTGGCGCTTCTGGTACTACTACTTTCGCCTTCGCAGTCATATCCTTCTTGTAGTTTTCAATGATCTCCTTGATGTCACGTTGCGCCTTTTCGCCTTCTGGGTCGCCATTATCAATACCCAATAACTTGTCAATATTCCTCGACTGATAAGACAAGTTGAGTAATTGATCTATATTGTCTTCTGTAATAATTCGCATCTGAATATTCATTACTTGTAGTTCTTGTATTAGCAACTTTAGTGCGTAAGGAATACGTAACAAACTAAATGACCTGCCATACAAACTGAACGCATCTAACACTTGGTCACCATCTTTTGATGTACTGAAAACTAATGGACCATCCGCAAAAGGACTCAAGAACAAATTACGCTCTGGATTGTAGACAGCAATTGCCCCTGTTTTGTTACAAACTGCCATGTAATATTGATCACCTCGAACCATGTATGACTCATTCAAGAAACCCGACATACCATGCGCCATTATACCATCACGCTCCATTTCACCTAATCTTAAACCACCATCATTTGCGCGACCTTGATTTGTCTGCCTTGTTAAAGCGCTGCGTTTACCAGTGGCGCGATAATTTATCTTATCCTTAACCATGTGTTTCAAACGCATGTAATATGTAGGACCAATAAATATTTCGGAGAAAATCTGCTCACCAGTGTAACCGCTATATAAAATTTGATTGCCAGAATTATGGTATCCCATGCGAGTCAACATTGCGCCATAAGTATTGTAATTTGCTCCCTTTGTTGCATATGCAGTACAGTCACCGTACCCACCATACATAGTACACGCCTTACCTAGCAAACATTCCACAAGTTGCCCAATTGTCATACGAGATGGGATTGCATGCGGATTAATAATAAGATCTGGACGCACGCCGTCTGCAGTGAATGGCATGTCTTCTTCGGGAATAATGAGACCTAACGTTCCTTTTTGTCCAGCGCGCGACGCCATTTTGTCACCAATCGCAGGCAGGCGTTCTTCACGGATGCGAACTTTTGCAATTCTAAACCCCTCCTCTCCCTCCGAAATAAATGACTTGTCAACAAACCCTAATTGTCCTTTCTTTGTTGTTTTGGAATTATCCGAATAATTACCTAAGTTATCTGATGTAGTTGTAACTTGCCCAATTAAAACAACCTTTTCATTAATTTCAGTATTTTCCTTGACTAGACCATTGTCGTCTAATTTACTGTAATCAAAACCCTCTTTGAGTCTTGACACATTGGGTTTTGATTCAATATTTGAAAAGAATGAGTTTGTAGTTCCACCTGAAACCCGAGCGCTCTCTTCTCTGGTCTCATATGTTGTATAATAAGTTGTCCTAAATAGACCACGCTTAATTGCCCCCTCACTAATCAAAATAGCGTCTTCTACATTGTAACCAGTGTAACTCATGATCGCTACAATGGCATTTACACCATATGGTTGCTCCTCATTATTAATGTATTCCAAATATCTTGATTTGATCAACGGGGTCTGACCATAATTCAAAATGACACCCATCTTATCAAGACGCATCTGGTAATTAGAGTGATAAACAGAGACTGCCTGCTTACTTTGACCACATGAAAATACATCACGTGGTAATTGATTTGCTTCGGGGTAAATAATAGAGTTACCCATGACACCAAACATTAACGATGGATCTATTTCTGAGTGAGTATAATATTTATTATCTTTTAATTGATCTGGTCGTGTTGCAATTAGAGCACTCTCTTCCTCAGATGTATCAATATAATCAATAATTCCCTTGTTTTCATGAAACATATCTAATAATTTCTCAAGATCAGTATATCCAGAATATAAATCATGAGCGTCATACAATATATTACTACGCAAACTAAAATTGGGATCTTTTTTCTCCTGGAATCCCGACAACGCTTGCTGCCAAGTATATTGCTGTGACTCAATTATGTCAGTAATTCTACCATGTGCGTAACTAATTTTACCGTCGTTATCCCTATAATAAATGGGTCTACTAAGTCTACCACCATCCGTGTATATGTAAACTATATTGTATTCGTAACTAAATGAAATACTCGTGTAAATTGGTATTACACCATTGCGTCTAAACAGTTTCAATATATTCACGTTTTCAATTGGATTTTCAATAACGCCAATCCAGTTGCCATTTATAAACATCTTAGTTGATGTTGCCAGCATATTTGAACTACATTCTTGCAGCAGTTTAAGCGGGGTGTTTGCTCTTAACCACTTAATTAATGGCGCCGACGAAAACCCGTTTGTAATCGCAGTACTAATTGCCATGTGTTTATGTATTCCGACATTTCCACCATCTGGCGTGTCAACTGGATCAATTATACCCCATTGCGACCCATGTAAATAATGCGGACCTACCACCTTTGAAGTAGGATCAATCGGCAAACTAATCTTACGCAAATGACTTATAAAGGTAAACCAAGACAACCTGTTAAGATCTTGAACTAAACCAATACGCTTTGTATTTGGGTCGGCGCCCCAGTTGCCCTTGAATCCCTTCTTGAATCCGTCTTCTATTACACGCTCCTTGAAAAAATCTTTGTAATTGTCCTGAAGCAATGAGACAAAATTGGATCTATATTTGACTGGGTGATAATAAAACTCGCGATCCATTTTCAAAAATATGTTGCGATTTTGAATCAAGAAATACTCGCGAAACAAATCATATATAAGTGTTCCCGATGTCTCGACGCGTTTGAATTTGAAATTGTCGCGATCTGTTGGTTTTTCACGTCCCATTTGTACGCGGAGCAATTTGTTCACCATAAACCCTACATAATATGCCTTATTTAAGAAATTATCCTCGCCTACATGCGGCAAAAAATAATTCATAAGGATCTCTAAAACGGACGAAATCGTCTGTCGCTTTGTAAAAGTTGCAATAAATTCAAGCGCTGTTTTTTGTGTGAATATCTTGTTGGCGTCGTGAACCGATGGTATAAAAATATCCACCGCGTTTGAATTGGATTCTAAATCCAAAAGACAATATTCAATGATTGATTTGTCGGAAACAACACCCAACGCCCTCATAAGGATGAATAGGGGAACCGGTTTTCTTACATTGGGAACATCAACAACTAGTTGACCATTTGAATAGGACGCATCCGAGGCAACCATCTTTACCGATGTGTAACGAATGGGTTTTGAACTGTCTTCTGAAACTGAACGCACTTCGCAAGAATAACTGTACATATTGTCATCCTTGTTCTTTCGCACATAGAGCATATTGTCGGCAAACTTCTCTTGACTAACAATACACTTCTCCTTTCCGTCAATAATAAAATAACCACCATAATCATTGCGGCATTCACCTAAATTGAAACGCGCTTCAGTTGCTAGTCCTTTCAATATACATAGATTTGACTGCACCATTATTGGAAAACGTCCTAGATATATTTTGTCCAAAGTGATCGTTTGTTCAATCTTTTCATCACCATTGTAAAATATGAAATCTACATCTACGTCGTAGTGGATGGTTGTACCATATGTCATATTTCTTAACCTGGCATCATTTGGATACATATAATGTGGATATGGTTTAGAATAACCATCTGCTTCACTGTCGTAGATAATAGGTTTTCCAAAGTATAATTTGTCACCATTTTTACCACCAAGGTATACAAAACACTCATTGCGATTTTCAGATCCAGTCTCTTTCTCCTTTTCAAAACGCTCAATAAATCTTATGGGGTTATTTTCGCGAAATATTTGGAAAATTCCCTTGCTGAAAAAGTCGTTATAAGAGTCTAAATGATGAGCGACCAAATTGTACGGGTTATCTTTAAAATATTTGTCGATTAGATTCCAAGCAACTGTATCCATTATATTAATATAATGTTATTTTTTTATAATATTATTTGTATTAATAATATTATTACTATAATTAATTTTATTCCATTTCATTCTATTTCATTTCATTCTATTTCATTTTAAAAATCACTTTTCAATAATGACTGACTTGGTAATATTTTTTATTATTTTCTCGATATTACTACTTTGTTCTTCATTGGTTCCACCAGACATGGAATTCATTACTATGTTTAAATATTGGTTGTTCTTTTTGGACTCGGAATTCTTACAATCCGGATTCAAGTGTGTCCATTCTGTTATTTGTTTAATATTCTTATTTGCCACATCTTTAATCGCCTTCTTTATAACATGTTTATCATCATTTTCCTTTGACCACTTGTTGTCGTCCTTTATATAAAGCACTTCGCGTTTCAAATCGCTACAATGAATTGGTCTTTTTACAACATCCAATTCATTCAAGTTCTTAATAAGTATTTTAGAAACACCTTCGACATAACCAAGACGCCCAGTGTTTTCAAGATCCGACAATTGTAATTTAATAGAGTCCACAAATTCGCCAATATTTAAGGCATCTTTACACTGCTCATTCAGAAAAAACTGCAAATTGAATGTCTTGTTATGCGAATTAATTGTATTATTGGAAACCGTGTTATTTGATATATTGTCCTTCTTTACCAATTCCATGATGAGTGTTTTGAATTCTGCGTTTTCTTTAATGAGATATTCAATTAAATTATCCTTATTTGATTGATCTGATTTTTTATTGTCAAACGGGTCACAAGATTCTTTATTTATGTTGTTTTGACATTTTTTTTTGTGTTTCCATAATCCAGTTCGTTCTTTATAAATATTTCCACATTCACACGTGTATATTGGTGTCTCTTTTGTTGAAATTCCGCCATTTTTGTTGACAAAATGCTTCTTGGTCTCAATGTGCCGTTTCCAGTCACTTATTTTGTGACACGTTATCAAGCAATACTCACATTCGTAAATTGCTGGCGGAATTTGCGTAAAATTTGTTGAAATATCCATATAAATATGTCAACAAAAAAAAGCGCCTAAAGATTTCGCAAAAAAAGTAGAATTTTTATCATCACAAATTTTTCTCACAGAAAAAATAAAGGTGATCATCTCAGTCACAATCGTATTTTTGACCCATTTTTGAAACTTTTTTCGGTTTCCAATTTTTGGACATTTTTAAAAATGTCCAATTTTCATTTTCCTTTTGGCTTTTTGGAAAAAAGTTGTTATTGAGAAATGTACAAGAAATATGGTGAAAAATATGTGATCAAATATGGTAACATTTTTAATAAAAGTAAAATATCGAATTTTTACCTAGCAAAGTAGCGTTTTTGTTTAAAATAAATTACTATTATTTTAATAAATATATAATATAACAACAATGGAAGAAGAAAACCCTCAAAAAGATTTGAATATAGCAAAAAATCAAAGGAGAGCACAAACATTTATAAACATGATGACTGAATTAACCCCTATTGTTCAACAAATGGACGTTAGAGGAAATAACTATGCAGTTGTATATATTGTTACTATCTCATCAGACAAAACGGTCACAGATAAGATAAGATATGCTGCTAATACAGGAGACGTTATTGGTAACATGTTCTGGGGAATAAATTTAAACAAAGAAGAGTCCCCGATTATGAAATATGCTTGCAAATTATTGTTCAGTCCACCGTCAGGATCATCTATGCAAAGTATATCTATCTCAGACGGTCTAGGAATGAATGTAACAAAATCATTAACGCCACTAGATGCAGTGAGACTTGAAGGTGAACGTTGCGCAACATTATATAGAGATACTGTAATTAATGGATGGCCTATTTGTCCAGATATTGCTACAGTTTTACAGTGTCAAAGTCAAAATATACCAGGACTATTTAGGTTATTATCTATACAAAATAATATTTCAGGAGAACTTATTCAACAGATTCAAATAAATAATTTAACAACTACAATGATAGTTATGGAATTTGTTGAAGGGTATAATCATACGGCCGAAATAAGATCATTACTAACTTTAGATACTTTTATTCCTTCTGCTATTCAAGAAACAAATAATATATATATGTCTTCAATAGCGCAAATTTTAATAGCAGTAATTTCCGACAATGGTAAGTTATTTAATGTAGATAATCATAGAGGTAATATACTAACATCAAGATTGGAAAATGAGGAAAAACAGTTTATTTATATAACAAAAATAATTGATATGGGTTTGTGTTTTTACCTACGACAAATAATAGAATTAATATCTAGTTCATCTGACCAAACACTATTAGAATCGTCATTACCATACTACTATTCAACTCAAACTCAAATTCAAATACCAACTACACCAGAATTAAGTACTTTGAATGATGCATTAGGTAGAATAAATCAAAATACTAGACCAACTGAATTGTCAGCAAAACCTCTAGCAACTGCACCAACAGTAACAGATTTAAAAGGTGAATATGTAAGAGTTGTTCAATTGTTAGCAGACAAAATAAAAACAGGTCCACCACAGGTTGCCATGGACATATCAGTTGCAGCAACTGTGGGGGAACCCAACAAATATAATATGACTAATAAAAACTTATGTGAATACATATTACAACCATTCTTATTAATATGTCAATTTGTATTTGAGTTAAAATTTGGATGGCTTAAATCAAATGTAAATTGGGTAGTAGATTTCATATCTTCTTTCCAACAGATAGATAGAAGTATTGTCACTGGTCTAGAACAACAGATGAAAGATACCAACACTAGTTATGAAAGAATAAATATTGAGTATAATAATTGTTTAAAAAAACATAATAGTGGAACAAATTTTGCAACTTTGTTTAAAGATCCAGATTATAAATCACTTATTCAACAAATGACATCAAGTAAACTCAAATTAAAAACTTTAAAAACACGAATAAGATGTCAGAATATTAATGATATTTTGTCAATAACAGACGCTTATCCAATTAATGAAATAAATGCTATGATACAAACATTTATGGTTATTCCTGATTCAAAAAATAAATTTACTAGAGAAACTGTAGGACAAGCAGTTAGTCAAGGACTTTATTATACTAGTGGCGTTACAGAATTTCCTTTTTAATAAGAAATAATTAGATTGTATTAGTCAATTTTTAAATTATCCAATCCAATTGTTTCATTACCTCGCGTCCAATCGCCCAAGATGTCAATACGAGTAATATTCTTCAAGACCCCCTTGAACTCATCATATATCAATGGCGCATTATTGGCGCCATTTACCCACACTTGATGCACCATGGGAATATAAAATTCCTTTATTTTGCCGTCATATTCCTCTATTAAGTGACTTACAGGAAACATGATGAACTTATTCGTTATATTATTGAATAACTTAATAAACGCAGATGTTGAACTATTCGGATTATTCAGATCCGTAAAATCGCCAACAAAACTGGCCATCGTAAAAGATATTGAACTAGCGTTTGTTAGCGAGAAATTCTCGGGGAAATGCTTGCTGAAGAACCATAAACTGCGATCATCTTTGTTCTTATAGTCGACATCAATTACGTCGTCTCTACCAGTAATATAATTCGACAACAGACCATCTATACTGTTAGGTCGAAATGTTGCGAAAACATTTCTATAACCAGTAACATTCCAACCCTCGTTATTAGTATAAAACATATTTTGAAACAAGGGTTCAATTTTACCCAAGTGTAATAAAAAGAAATAAATTAGAGCAAAAAATAGTAGCATTATGTAAGTATTAATTATATTTACATAATTATGTTTAAATCAGTTTCAAATATCAATTGCTAGGTCGTCGTCTAGTTCTAATATTTTGTGTTCCTTTTGACTTCCTACCTGCAGTCGCATTCTTTGAATAATTATTCGTAATTGTGAATGTTGTCCAAGGTTGCTGTGGTCTGTCTCTTAGATAATCGCGCAAATAGTTCCATTCCATGTGTTCATCACAGAACTTATTCTTGTCAAAAGGGGTGCCGCATGAATTACCCCATCGCAGAGAAAAGGACATATTCTTGGCCATTGTTGTGTCGCAAACATTGCCGTCTAACGCGCCACGTGGTTGGTATGGTTTGGGTCTAGTCGGATCGGACATGTATTCACGTGCGTCCATTTCATAGTGTGAGCATACTGTTCTAGAGCATGGATTCTCCTTGTGTAAATAAATGTCATAATGGTCTGCCAATATTTCCTGCGCCAACTTGATATCCAATTTGCCTTTCCATTTGGTCATTAATTCTTCTAAACGCACCCGACGCGCACCTTGATGTCTTCGAATGTCGTCAAATCCAGTGTTAACGCACTCCAAATTGCGAATGCGTGGATCATATGGTGCGTTAAATCCGATAAAATATCCGTTCTTTGTGCGCTCCACATTATGAAAACGCAACCCCAGTTCTAGTCGTAAGATTTCATTGGTTTTAGTGTCACCAAACAACCAAGAATTTGCGTAATCACCAGAATTTCCATCTAACAACATTTCAACACATTCGTCCATTGTCCTACCATATTGCATCGCATTTCTTATTCGGCACGAAATCGGAATATTATTCTCATATGGGAAGAAACCGCCAATTGTGGTCTCAGTGCCAATAATGCCATATGAATTCACAAAGAAATCAGTACCAGACCAAATCCAACCGACAAATCCTTGGATGAGCATACGAGCACCTTTGTCCGGTTTCAAGTCCAAAACAACACGAGCAAACTGTCCGTCAACAAAATTACTGAAATTATTGTGAGCTACAACAATCTTTCCATCAGCGGTCCAATCACCGTTGGCGATGAATGCGCTACATCGATCACTAGCGCCGCCGCCTTCTTTCGACATTACATTTGACGCTGATATTCCTTTGACCGCAATGCGTTCCTCATCAGGCATGTTAAAGAACCAACTGCCGGTTAAAGTGAACCAATTATTCCAAGCAACTACCTCGTCAATAGATATAGGCGTTCCTCCAGCAGTACATCCCTCAGCAAACCCAACCATTTCCTCGTAAAATTCCGGGAATTTCTCCATAATTTTTGGTTTGAAATGTTTAGCAGCGGCGTCAATAAAAAAATCCCATTTGACACCTAAATCAAAATAGGTGGTAAACTGGAGAGTTTTTTGAATGTCTTTCATTTCATAAGCGACCAATTTACCATAAGCGTAACCACGCTCTTTTGCCTTACCCTTAATTGCTACATAAATCCACCCATTCGTTTCATAAGAGATACCGTTCTTAACTTTCTTTATATTAGACATTTATATATTATATAAATTTATAATATTTTTAATTTGTTTATTTCATTTTATTGTGATTTTAAATCTTCAGAGACCGGAGACGAATCTAGTTCATTTCTAGAACCTTTAGTATTAGCGTTATATCGCTGTGATCTTACTGTAGCGGACGCTTCATCTGGATCTTCTTTATTTGGGTGCGCTGGAACAGGTATGTTAAATAGTTTAGACACAATATGTACAAAACTAACAAGAAATCCGGATAATATAATAAAGAATGCAATAATATCACTGCGATTAATTGTCTGTTTAAGATAGAAACGGTTAATTATCAAGATTAAACAGAATTGTAAAATGATTAGTAAAAATGTGTCTTGTGTAGGCGTAACCAGTTCATATTTGTCACCAATCATAATTACAAAGGTCATAACTACCCAATCCATCCAGGCAAATGGGATTGCCATTTTATACGCCTCCCACATGCTAAGATTTTTAAAAGGTAGTGTAACGTATTGTCCCCACATTGATAAACTTTGAGCCACTATGAATAAAAATAAAAATAAGGCGTAATAAGGTAGTTTAGAAAAGTCCATTATATATATACTTTGTTATAAAAATGTTTATTATATGTATATAATATAAAATGAATTTTATACTAACAGTTTTATTTTGGTTATTTCTAAATATAATGGTTGGACTTACTATGGATTTTGCTTTATTTACTCAAACGACATCAGATATGAAGGACGCTGGTATTTTACAAAAAATACTAACATCCGAGTTTTGGGCGACAATTGAGTGGATGTTTGTGATCCCTAGTAATCGTATTGGAAACACGTTTTTAAATCCAGCGCAAATATCATTATCTTCTTATGTTTTTGATTTCTTAGCGCAACTATGGTCAAATACTTATTGGTTAAAGTTGCCTACAACAATTGATGATTATATTGGGATGATCTTAATATTGTTTGGCATGTTTGCGTCAAAATATGCCATCTTTGGCTAAGCAACTGTAAGTGATTAATAACCTACTGCACTTTCAAACATACTTGTCGGCGCCATAGATGTAAAATTCTCCATCTTGTTTTTAGATTTTGATTTAGAGTTTTTACTAGATTTAGAGTTTTTACTAGGTTTACAGTTTGTTATAGTTTTAGGCGCCAAACTAGTAAATCCTTCTTTCCTAGAAAATTGTAACCCCATTGAAAGTATAATTATTAAAACGATAAACAATCCAAAAATAGTTTGCATGTTATTCATATTTTATATATAAACTATATAAAATATTAATTTTTAAACATTATTGCTTTATTTACGACTCATTTTTGAATTCGTTCTAGCGTAAGAATTTGTGCTAGCCATACTACGACCACTACTATTTGCTACTGTCTTTTGATTCTGAGCTTTTACTGTTGAATAAGGTCCCATACCCTCAATGGTAGCGAAACCAGATTGAAATCCATCATACGGCATTGTTGCCGATGAAGCAGATCCCATACCACCCGTATTTGTAATCTGTTTCTTTTGCTTCTTCTGTTTATTATCTTTCTGATAAGTCATAATTAAAGCAATAATCATAAATAACAGAATGAATGGAAGGAGGACAAGGAACCAGGCAATGTTTGTATGACCATCTTTACACATCAGGTTAAGAACCCATGTCCAGAAGAAAATACAAACAAATTTAACAATAAATACTGCAATTGTACTAGGTACCTGGCATGCAAAACTTCCTAAACAATATTTGTTTATGTTTCCCATATTTTGGAAAATAGCAGCGACCACACCGACGACAGATAAAACAAAATACACAAGCGATGGTGTACATAGTTGACTTAATTTATCAGGAAACGCCATATTATATATATATTTAGAAAAAATCTTATTTTGGATTTGATTCAAGCAACGCTGGTTGAATATATGGTTTTGGATTGGTAGGCGCTGGAAACCCATTCAATGAATTATATGTGCTTTGGAAATTGTACATTAAATCTCTGCCTAAACCTGTAATATCCGGTAAAAAAGCGCCACCTTTAATTACTTTATTTTTTTGGCATCCACACGAGCATTTAGGACTGCAATTACATTTTCCTCCACAACTACCTTTACAATTGCATGTAGGACCGCAAATACCTTTGCAGCGCCTATTTCGTTGTCTTCGTCTAGATTTGGATCTTGATCCTCCCAACTTCATCATTGTTTGTGGATCAACCTTGTATAAATTATTTGTGAAATAATTGCGACCACCACTAATACCATCAACGCCCGGCCATTGAGATACTTCAGGTCCCCATGGTTTGTTTACAAGCGGCGCTGGAACGGGCGCTAAATTTGTTTTGTAAAATGATCCACCATTCATATTGCTACTACAACTACAATTAGTACATTGTCCGCCAGTTTGAGCAATTCCTAAAATATTACCACAACTGCCGCAGTTGTTACAAGATCCTCCTGTCATATTATTCATTTGTTTGGTAGATAGAGGGGCAATTGGACATCCATTTGATCCGCATCCAACCCCGCCATTTTGATGTCTCTTAGCAGAACATCCTTTCATGTTATAAATACGTTGTTTCTTTGATCGACGACCACCTTTCTTTCTTCTTGTTTTAACCATTATATATTATGTGTATAAAATATTATTTCCACCTTTTTCACAAAGTTATGAAAGGTGGATTAGTCAATATCAACATGCGTTAGCATATGGCGTCGACAACACATCTTATTCAATCTCAATTCGTCTAATACCTCGCCCTCAGGTGTCTTTTCACTAAATTCCGACGTCAAATAAATGACTTTATCCGTATGCAGACCCTTGCCTAATTTTCGCTTCCTAACCTCTTCACTATAGTAGCGATACTTATTTGCTAAAACGTTGCCGCAGGTAAAACACTTTACAGGTATAATCATCTTTGTATATATATTTATATTATTCTTATATTTATTTAATTTAAAATCAATTTTTTTAAAAAAACAAAATTCAAATAAACAATATAAATATATAATTTGTATTGTTTTATAATAATGAATAACATAAACATATGGAAAATATGTCATAATTTTGAAAAGGAAATGATAAATATCATTGATGAACATGTAAAAATGTCTACTCAGTTATTGGATTTGTTTAAAACAAGCGAATATACATTATTTGAGAAATTTGTATACGATGTTGCGTTATTTCATTTTAAACAGTTAAATATAGATATTATAAATGAAAATAAATCAGGTGAATGTAATTATTATGTAGAATTTTGGTGTAAAAATAAATTCAATACGCATCGATTACATGTAGACTGTGACGAATCACAAAAGATGCAAAATTTAAAATATATATATCCACTATTGTCATGTGTTACATATTTGAATAATAATCCTTGCCCAACAATTATAACAAATATTGATATGGAATCATATAAATACAAGGAGTTTGAAAATCAAACGGAACTATTTTTATCAATACCTAATTGTAATAAGCAAATTACATTTGATGGTAAATATTTTCACGGGTCTACTTTATTATCAGACAATGATAAAGAAGATAGCAGATATATTATTGCTATTAATTTGTGGGATAAACGACCAACAAATGTTGAGTATTATAATTCAAAACCGGATTCCGTTTTTGTAACAAAAGATCCAATTGTTGTTATTGAAAAGGTAAATAATGTCGACCTTGACCAATATAAGACTATTCATGTCTGTAAAAATATAATAAATTACAATCTATACGAAGATATTTTATATAATGGTGATGAAAAGGTATGTTATCGATTTAAAGAATTAATTAACAATTCAGGAGAAGATGGTAACACTGCGTATAAATTTGTATTGGATAAAACCACTGAAAAAAAACAGATGGAAATGAAACTTAAAAACAAATACGGTGATATAATGGATGATATTAATGAAATAATGAATGAAACAATTAAATTAAAGTACAATCGTTTTTTACAGCGTTTCCATTATACCAAAGTATATACGCCTGATATTTGTAATTTTATTATTAATGAAAGTGAAAAATATGCGGCAAGCAACGGCGGTTGGACTACAAAAAGACATAATAATTATCCAACAACAGATCTACCAGTTGAAAAAATTCTGTCAATTTTTAGTTTAGTTTTGGAAACAATGAAAACTATTACAAATAAGATAAAACAATCTTTTGGTATAAATGATAATATGAGATTAAATATTAGTGATTTATTTGTTGTCAAATACAAGGATGACGCTCAAAATCACTTGGAAATGCATTGTGATGGGTCGTTTTTATCATTTAATATTTTGTTAAGTGATAAAAATGATTTTGAAGGCGGTGGTACATATTTTGATGATGGTTTAATGGCACATTTGGACCAAGGAGATATTTTAATACATAGCAGTCGAATAAAACATGCCGGACTTCCAATTACAAAAGGTACTAGATATTTATTGGTTGGATTTTTGAATATTATTATTGATGTTGAGGTTGATAACTAATCATATAACCAAATAATACAAGCAGCGCCATCGGAACCAGCGTTTCCTGGGTCTGGATCATAAAAACTGCCTTTATTAGTACACCCGCCAGCTCCTCCATTTCCAGGATCTCCAGGATTTCCAGAAATACCACCACCAGTAGTGTTATTAATACTTGTTGTGTCTGGAACACGAGGGGAATTATTGCCGTTGCCGGAGTTACTGCCACCGTCATTACCACCTTTTGTCATTTCTGCATCAGCAACATTTCCTGTATTTCCACCATCACCTCCAGGTGCTGAAACTATAAGTAAATTGTTATACCTAATTGTTGTAGTTCCACCATTTAGTCCTACATTTCCATTATTTCCCGTCGCTTTTGTTTTATCACCTTTGTTACTGTCAACCTCATTAGAATTACTTTTACCGGCATTTCCCCCGGCACCTCCTAAACCAATAACAACTTCTATTACACCTACATTGGATATTATAGGTGTTGCTGGTTCTGAATAAACATATGTACCATATCCACCATCACCTCCGTTGCCACCTGCTCTTGTTGCGTTGTGTTTGGGTTCTGGATAATTAGATTTGGCAGATGCACCTCCAGCACCTCCAGCACCACCACCTCCACCGCCAATTGCATATGCGCGAAATGATTTGCAATGTGTTGGAACATTGTAATAGTTATAATTTTGAAAGGTAAAGACTGAAGACTGCGCGGTTGATATGTCTCGTAAATCACCAACGCCTGTTTGAATAAAATGAAAAGATTGTGGTCTAAACATATTTAAATTTGTTGTTTGGGTAAACAGTCCAGGAAAATAATTATTAGGATTAGAATTGACAGTCGTTGAAGTAATTGAATTGGCAGCATCATTTCCATTTATTGCAACATTTTTATATAAATAATACGACATTAATGTATTAATATAATATTATATATATTATATTTATTATATATTAAACATATTTTAAATAAATTATAAAATGTCCAAAATAACAAATCTAGAAAATTATTTTTATATAAATAAAAACTCGTTATCGGTAGAATTGTGTAAAGAAATGATAAATATATTTGAAATGGAACAATGTGATAAATATGAGGGAGTTGTAGCGTCAGGTTTAAAGAAGGATATAAAAGATACAATTGATTTCCAAATTCCTACTAAAAATGAAAATAATAAACCTCATTGGAGTAAAATTCGCACTTTATTAGATAAAGAATTAACTAATAATGTTAAAAAATATATTAAATATATTAATGAATGTGTAAGAATTGAAGAAGAAAATTCGTCGCATAAGTATCAGTTATTTACTGATTATGTAACATTTGAAACAATGCAAATGCAAAGATATACAAAAAACAAGGGAAGGTATGTTTACCATAATGATTTTGTAAGTGATTGGAGATCAAAAAAATATCGTGTTATAACATTTTTATGGTATTTAAATGATGTTGAAGAGGGTGGTGAAACTGAATTTTGGGCTTCACAAAGAATTAAACCGGAAGCGGGTAAATTATTATTGTTCCCTGCAACATGGACATACCCACATAGAGGAATGATGCCAATATCAAATGATAAATATATAGTAACTGGTTGGATATATACTCATGATAATAGTTAAAATAAAATTAATTTAAATATAAGTTAAATATTATATTTAAATGCTTTCGCAAATCAACGAACTAGTAAAAAATAAAACGGAACAAAATTCAAGAATCGAATGGGACGAATATTTTATGTCCATTGCTTTACTTGCTTCGCAACGCAGTCCATGTAAGCGACTCCAAGTAGGATCCGTTGTAGTTAAAGAAGATCGTCTAATTTCCATGGGTTACAATGGTTTTATACCTGGTGCGCCGCATATATCCCGTGTCAAAGACAATCACGAGCAGTCCATCATCCACAGCGAAATCAATGCGATTACTGATTGCGCCAAACGTGGAACAAGTTTATCTGGCGCCAAAATCTATGTAACTCATTACCCGTGCTTAAATTGTTTCAGATCTATTGCCGCATCAAATATTAAGGAAATTGTGTATCTGAATGACTATCATAATGACGAAATCGTGCCAGTTTTGGCGCAAGATGCAAGTATTATGATACGTAAACTGTAAGTTTAATTGGATACATTGTATTTGGTCCCTTGATAATAATAATAGTCCATGGTAATTAGGTTGCCATTTGAATCTTTTTTGAATATAGGTCCATGTTTATTAGCAGCGATGCAGCGTTCTTCCATATTAGCGCCGCCAATTAAAGCAGTACAAGGTAAATTCTTACATGTTTGACTGGATAAGTCGTTACTCGCCCGTTCCAAATCGGTCGGATTTGATGCGTATTTGTCGCAAAAACTTGCGTCACCTGGAAAAGATAATTCTTCGGTATAGTCTGCGTAATCTGATTGATCAGAGTGATACAAACTACCTACACCTGGGTTTTTCTTATATTCATTTAGTCCTTTTTTAATACTTTCATCTACATTAAATGTTTCTACAGTTACTACTTGCGCCAATTTTGTATCTGGTTTAGGCGTTTCAAGATTAATATTATAAACACTGATAAATACTAACAAACCTATAAACGTTAATACTAAGGCAATAATATATTTGTAATTTTCATAAATAAAATTTTGAATGTCGCTCATAAAATATAAGAATATATTTTTTTATAGTTATATTTTATAATGGCTCATAGAAAACATAGAAGATCGTCTAGACGTACTAAAAGAGGTGCTTTAGTAAGAAGGACACTAGCAGAAGGTGCGTCAATTGTTAAAACCACATCAAAAAAATACATGCCAAAGGTAAAGACCGGGTTAGAGACCGTTGGATCAAAGGTGACAACCACGGCAAAAAAGTCGGTACCGATGTTGCAGCAAGCAAGTCGCAAGTTTTTCAGTCTTTTTGGCATTGGTAAGACCAAAAAGCATCGTAAACATTAAACGATCTATAAACTTAACTATATTTTAACTTAACAAACATTTGTTAGTTTAAAATATTTTACAGTCTGTTTTTACGAGTCTTTTTTAGTTGCCGTTTTTTAGTACTTTGTTTTTTAGTACTTTGTTTTTTAGTACTTTGTTGTGAACGTGTTTTACTTAGATGTAGGTTGTATTTTGTAAAACAATTCAAATTGACACCTACATCATTAGGATCAAATATTTCTTCATCGAGTATTGTTTTTGCTGAAGGATCAGAACTATTATCAAGTTTCATCTTGGAAATAAGAGACAAGAATGCTTTGTTAGTCATCATAATATCTTGACTATGAATGTCCGTTATAAACTTTAACAATGGTTTCTTATAGTCAGATCCTCTTGATTTCACTAAGTTAAAAAATGCAACTTTTGTGTCATGTCTATTAGACCCGAGCATTACACGCATAACAGTATCTCCACTGCCTGGTTCTCTTGGTATTTCATATCGTCTAAAGTCTGTAGGTATTAGACTCAGATAAGATACATATAAATAGTTGAAATGGTCATATGAATTGTGTTCGCCTATATATGATAACACCTGATCTTCTTTTGTTTTGCAATTGGACGACTTATTATAATCAATAAAGTTGCCATAAAGTCCTGAATATGTGCTTTGACAGTACTCCAATCCATTCTTTGTTTTCATTTTGTCGCCTGGATGGTGATAACCAAAATATGCCTTGTGTGGCATTTGCGATACTGGATCACCCTTCGTAACAACTCGCCGATACATTATCATATTCATATTGATAAAGTGATTGTACTTCTTCAATGTGGCGTCATTTATACATCTTGGGGCGCCGACTGAAACGCAGACAATTTGTTTATCAAGGGTTGCCAATTGTTGGTCGCTGTTATTACGGATGCCTACATACATGTAGGCGAAAATAGTCGCCATTGCACCGCCGAGTGAATGCCCTGTAGCGAAGACTTTTACAGAATTGGGTTTGGTTGCTTTCAAAAAATGTGTCGCTAAATAGGAAATCGACTCGAGTAACGTGTGAATTACTTCCGTTGTTATTTTAAACACGCCGGGTATGTAAGCGTCATCGTCGTTATCACAAGGTCCATTTTTATTAAAACTGTTAAAGTTGACATACGATGTTATTCCTTTAATAGACGCAGTTCCTCTATAAACAACAAAGATCGAATTGGCGCGTTTGTCTGCAACAATATAAACGGTGGAATAATTGGACCACGCAAGAGAGATGTATTGTACATATTTTTTTTCAACACCTTTCATTCCACCTTTTTTTACTTCGTTTATCCCACCTTTCATTTCTTTTTTGTTAGTTGATCCATTTAAAAGATTGAAAAATTTGGCGTATTTAATAAAGTCAACATATTTATTATTGGTTGAAGAGTCAGTATAGAATTGGAGATCTTTGCAGTTCTTAAATATCTTCTGATCGTTAAATATGTCTTGAACCTGTGCGTCTTTAATTGCAGTTAGTGCAGAGGATGGAATTGGGTTGTAAGCGTCATCTTCGTCTAGATGTATTATTGGTTGACCATTGTTACAAAACTGACTAATTTGTTGTCTTAGTCTTCCAGAAACAAAAATTTGTTCGTATCTTGGTAAAAATCCACAATCTTGTAAGTAGGCGAGTTTGGATAAAATAACGCATATAAATGTTACAAAAGGTACATTTCCGTATTCTACCTTGTTTTCTTCTTTGTCCTCCTTGTTGTCAATAAGTTTTTCATTATCATCATTATTAAAAAAGAACATCACTATTTGTTAGTTAATATAATAGAATATTAAATTTTATATTAACTTCCAATTTCAGAAGAACTAAACACTTCTTGGCAGTTCCAGATCCAATCTGGATCCGACAATTTCAAAGGTCTGTTTGGCACATGTTTCCATAATACTTGTAAATAATCACTATAAGTTGATCTCGCTGTCAAATATATTGGTGTATTGTTAGAACACTTGTTTATAAACTTAGTTAAGTCAGCAATTAATTCACGTTTATCAGCAGGGATCACATTTAACATCTCATTGTGGGTGTCAATGATAGAACGAAATTTCAACATTTTATTGTTAGTTATAAATTATAGTAATAAATTATAGTAATATTTGTTAGTTCATTTCAATTTTATATATAGGTGACAACAGATCCATTTGTCGTCTTTACTTTCTTTAGTTTAACACCTGTCTTATGTATTTCATCATGGCATTGCTCACATATACTTATCAAATTAGCGGGATGATTTTTGTGAAACGTAAGACTATTGTCTGCCGCGCGTATTATTCCCTTATCATCAGCGTCTTGTTGGTATTGAAGATGATGAACTTCGGTTGCCATTTTGTTGCCACATTTATCACACATTCCCTTAATATGTTTTGCATTAAAATGCGACTGCTTCTGATCTAACAAACTATTGGATTCTGGTTTGTATTTCATACGAATTCCATGCGCCATATCAAGGAAATCTTGCGGTAAATTTAGCGATTTACATACTTCAAGTCCGTACATGTTAGTTCCTGGACCATCTTTTAATTTTCGGTCATAAATGAGCAGATCTCTTTCCTTGTCGTAAATGACGGACATGTGTTTACACCCTACATTATGTAGGGACACGATTTCGTCGTAGTTGGTGATTTCATGTAGGTGGGTTGCGAATATGAAGGAGCAGGACTTTTGATGCAGCATCTGGATGCCGGCGACAAAAATGCTCGCAGCACTGATGCTCTCGGTTCCGGAGCACAATTCGTCGCCTAACACGAGACTATAAGGATCGGCGAGACGTAAAATGGTACGCAATTCGGACATTTCAACTGCAAACGTTGATAACCCTTTAAATAAATTGTCATTACCAATGATGCGGGTAAAAATGTATTTATAGGGGTAGAATTCGTAGGATGCCGCTGGTACATAGAGTCCCGCTTGCGCCATGATGACGGAGATGCCTATGGCGCGAATAAAACTTGTTTTACCCACAGCGTTGGTGCCATATAAAAGAATACCATCTAGATTTTTGTCGTTTAGATTTTTGTCATTTACATCTTGTTTAAAACTTAGACCCAAACTAACATCATTTGCAACATATAACTCCGTCTGCTGGATCTTCTCAATTAAACAATGTCGCAATTTGGTAATATTTATATAAGATTTTTTAGATGATTTTAATACAATGCTGGGTTTACAATAGTTGTATTTGGCGGCAATATATGTCTTGGCGAAAACTACATCAACATAAGTAATAAATTCACAAACATTGTTGATCCTATCTTGAAACACCTCAATATCATTAATGATTTTACTATAAACAGACGCCACTTTTTCTATGAGATTTATCTTAATTGAACTAACATCACGACACAATTTGTTAATTTGAGCGCTAGTAATGAAGCGATTTGTTGACGATTGTTTGCTGAAATCGATCACATTTTTACCCAATACCAATGTAAATTCTCTTTCCTCTTTATAAAAAGAAGATCGATATTTCAAACTAACACTTGTTAGTTTATTTAATGATAAAACCTCCTCTAAAATCTTACAACGACGATCCGTTGCAACTAGACTAAAATTATTCTTCTCTGTTTCATGAATCTTTACAAAAGTGTCTTTGGTTTCTACTTCATTATCATTAAGATCTTCTGTTTTTGTTGTTGTTACCTTGCTTTTGCTCTTCTTTTTTGATCCACCGGTCTCATAATTGGCGATAATAGAACTAAAATAGGCGCGACAGCACTCCAATTGATCTTCTGATTCCATCAATGTCATTATACTCTTGTCCAAATCTGCATCCACACCGTTCTTTATAAAACTTTTCTCTATTTTATGAATATTATCAATGTCCTTACAATCATCCATTATCAAAACATTGTCCAAAAAAGTAGAGATTTCAACCATATGAACTAACAAATTGTCAAACAAATTATCACCCAATTTATCCTTTAAATACTCTGTTAGTTCATTATTTTCTATAACAAAATTATGAAGAGTTTTAGAAACTAACACACTGTTATATAGTTGATAAATGTATTTGGGCGACACCTTTTTCAACATTATTTGACGATTTATTTTTGTAATATCTTTAATCCCTGTTAAGATCTGTTTAACTACGGTATATTCGTCCGGATTAGACAACATCTTCTCCACAATGTCATATTCTTTCTGTAAATAGTTAATATCAGTCACAGGATTCAAGAAGCAATAATTAAATTTACGCTTACCCATTGGTGTAATACACTCATTTAACATCTTGACAACTGATGAATATTTACCGCTATAATTATTATCATCAATAATATTGAGTTGCTTTAATGAATGATTTGCTAATACTAACTTGCTATTGTCATTTTCAATAGTTGGTTCCTCTATCTTATAGACCAGATTTGGATTATGCTGGTAAATAAAATCTAACAAATAACAGAACGATTGAGTGGCGTAAACGCGCTCGCCAAAAATAGTCATAAATGCTCCAATATCATTGAATTTGTAAAACTTGCTTAGCAATTGTGATTGATAGATTTGTTTCTCGCAATTTTGCGCTCGTTTTACATTTACATTTCCAGATACATCTAACAAATTTACATAATGAATTGATCGACTCTTGAGATTAATATAACTAACAATTTCATTGACATCAGCGCTATCCAAATTCGAAATCATGATCGTCTCGCTTGGGCAATGAATTGATATAAAACGCTCCAACTCATCAAATGTAGTAGGGTTCTTTATATATTGTTCCCAATATTCCATGATACTTGTTTTACCAGTGTAAATGTCGATGATCGAAACACCAATATAAACAACATTGTCATTATTCATGTTTGTATTGGCATTTTTACTTTTTAACAAGGAATACAATGACTTCTTTTGGGTTTCGATCCAAATACAACATGTTTTGTTAGTTATGTTGTCGGGTTCTGGTGAAAAATAAGTCCCAGGTGAAAATACGCCAATCAAACTGCGCGTAATCACTCCTTCACTTGGATCATTCTGCGCATAAACGGCAATTGTATATCCATTATCTTGTAAGCGCTTTACATATTTATCAACCAAATGATCCTTGAATCCACTAAGAACGACACTATCTGCACCAACACATACCTTTTTATCAACCACATTTAGGTCACAAATACGAGCAAAATCAATTATATTACTACCGTAAATGGCGTCATTCTTGTCCTTTAGACCATATACTTCAAAAAAAGCGCCACATTGCATCAATAATATTGTTTGCTCTCCATATTCATCAGTATATTGCTTAGTTAAAACAAAATAATCCTTTATAAATGACATTAATAATAATATATAAATATAACATTATTTCTTTAACTGAATATTACAGATGTATTTTAACTGGTATTTAAATATGTTTATCTTTTTGTAACAAAGCATTGTATTCTTCTTTAGTTATCATAATATATTCAACGTCATCAATTACTTTGTCTTTAATCAATGATCCGGGTCTAATATATTTATATAAATAGTATATTCCACTTGCTGACTGACATATTACCCATGATCCACAGTTAATTACTACATTTACAGTTAGACTAGTTATTACATTAGTTATTAAATTTATTACAAACATAAAAACCATTTGTATTAATATTTATTTATATAAATATAAATACTTAAATCTGTCTGAACAATTAAAACGAATCCAAGACTATAAATTTATCATAATCTTCACCAATACATTTGGTTAAAATAAAACGCTTACCACTACTATATTTTTTCTTTGACAGCAGAGGAATTGTATAATGAAAGAATTTAAGTATATATAACATTATTGTGATGTAAAATGGTAATATAAATTTTCTAGTATGTTCTTTAATAACCAGATCCTTGAATTTTTCATTATAAATAGAAAACTCGGCTTCAATTTGTTCTTCAGGATTGGAATATTTAATCTTGTATCCGTATACTGGAACTTCATTAATTATCCAAACAACAGACTTGAAATCTGATTTGGGTGACCCTAGAAAATGTTGCATTTTTGTCATAATACTATTCTCATTATCGGTAAAAATATCAATATCTATATCACTTTTACCTGGTACATAGTCAGAACGTTGTACGCTGCCAAAATATAGCATTTTCGTATCTAAATATTCGCTCAAATTATAAAAAAACTTTTTAACATTCGGTGGTAAATCATTTTTAGTCGTCTCCATTTAAATAAGAGAAGAAAATTTTATTTAAGAAACAGTCTCTTCATTTAAAAAATTATGAAGCAAAACATCTTTATTTGTATTTGTTATTTCACCCGCTAACATTGCTGCCTCAAATGTCTTTCGTAATATATCCATGGGCGCTGTAGTACCCACTTTTATAATTCCATGCTGTCTCAAATATTTGCGAATATCTGTAATATTCGTTTTTTTCAATTCCTTTTGGGCGTTAAGTACATTCTTTCTAGTCTGTTTATCCTTTAATAAGACCCCAACCTTACGTAGTTTATCGGATCTACCTAATGTAAATTTACGTCGAATTGTTCTCTTAATATAATTCTTTAATTCTGGTCCTTTTGGTATTTTTGCTTCTTCTTTTAATGTAGCGATATCAGTAATTTCGGTTTTATTATCATCCAATTCATCAAGAGGATGTAATGTTGTTTTAATTTCTGGAGCAAATGGTTGTAACATTTCTAAACTTGATTTTAGTTCATTGTATTCTGGTTTTAAACCATTTTCATGGTCTTGAATTTTCTTTAGTTTGTTTTTAATTTGTTCTAGACGTTGTTCACGAGAATTTGTTACAATAGGCGCGGCTAATACTGGCGTAGCAAAAGGTTCATCTACAAACATATTTCGTTTTGGAGGAGTTGGTGGTCGAATGGGTGTATCAACTACACTGCCTAATTGAGACGAATCATAATTCTTACGCGTTTGTATCCACGACCGATACGATGGTTTTTTACCACCTTTTAAGCAACCATATGGTACATCATCTTGAGGTTTATATCTAATATCCATGATGTTAGAATCATTTGGAGTAAAATAACTGGATTTTATTGGTGTCGGTTCTTGTAAATCAAATGGAAGATCCAACTCGACATGAGGTGATGAAATTGATGATAGAAGAGGAATATAATCATTTGTTGGTGTTAGTGTTGGTGCATATATTTGAGGTTGCATTACCAAATTATTACCACCACTATTACCACCATTATTACCACCATAATTTTTTAAAGTCCTATTGTTTATTTGCTCTTGATGTTTTGTTCTTTCAACATCCTTCTTTTTTTTCTTTAAGAATTCAAATGCACTAGAAAACTCATCAGAACTATTTCCTGTAGTTATATTATTGCTATTTGTTGCAGATCTGTTCACTGTTGATTTATTTTTAATCTCGTTGGTTTTATGTTCTTTAATTCTTTTCAACAAATTAGTCTTTAATTTATTTGGACTAATAATAGGCGCCAACGGTAATTCTTTTTTTTCACGAACCTTTCTTGTTTTATTTCCAGACATCTTAAATAATTCTGGATTTATTTGAATAGTTTTTTTAGTAGACATATGTATTATATTAAAAAAACATTTTCATTTCACAAAAACAACACAAAAGAAGAATAATAAACAATATGAAAATTATATATACATACTTGAAACAATTTTCTTGAAATTCTCCTCTCGTTTAGCGTCATTATTTTCATTCTTTTTGAACATTTCCAACCCTTTATCAATATCCTTTATTGTTAATTTCTTCTTAATATTATCATCTAAACAGAAAACACGCCGACTATGGACGATCTTAACCTTTCCAAACAATGTTTCTATGTCTCTGCCATAAAATTTAAAAAAACGTTTATTCTTTTCAAACCATTTTACACTAATTGTTTCATCACCATTCTCAGAAAACGACCATTGATCATCATGTACCTTTTTTATAAATATTTTATACAAATCTTCACCCGAATAATCATCTGTTTTGAAACGCCATGTAAAACGAGAATTAAGTCCCTGATTATAGTTGAAAAAACAATCATTCAGATCTGTTTCGTAACCCGCAATAATAACCATTAAATTATCCTTATGGTTACTTAGCGCCTCGCATATTGTATCAATACATTCTTTTGAAAATATGTCTTTTTTCTCCTGATTGCCCAGAGCATACGCCTCATCAATAAAGAGAACTCCACCTAAACACTCTTTAATTACTTCCGTTGTTTTAATTGCTGTTTGTCCTAAATATCCGGCAATAAGATCGCTCCTTGTTACCTTTTTGAATGTACCCTTTTCTAAGACGCCAATTTTTGAGAAAATTTTGCCCATAATTTTGGCAATTTCGGTCTTACCTGTTCCTGGTGGTCCGTATATAACTGTATGCATAAAGTCGTTACCAACCTTCTTTGATTCGCCTGTTGTTTTGTGAAGGTTTTGAATGTAAAACAATATTTGATCTACAATATTTTCTTTCAAACTTTTCATACCAATCATATTGTTGAGTTCAGTTAGTGGTTCCTTGATTTTATGAAGTGACTTCATGTTAATATTATATTTCGTTTCCTTGATATCTGGATATTGGTCAATTAATGACAATAGATCGCCAATATTGTTAATTTCAGCGCTAATATTTACATGATGTTTAATAATAGGTTCTGGTTCATACCTTTTTTGATCTGTCTTACCCTGTACAGTTGGTTTTGTATCAGGTATTACTAATTTTTTAGATGTCTTTACATTTAACGTAGTTTTATTACACTCCGTATTACAATTGCTTTCCACGTTGTACAAATTAGGGTCAACATTGCGTAAAACATCAAGCACTTTATCCCAGTTGTTTGCACCGGTAAAATTATTACTATTATATTCAAAACTATGATACGCCTTATCTATTTCCTTGATGACATCGGATACATTTGTTTTCACATTCGCATTTATTTCTACCTTTTCAGTTTTATTATGTTTTTTATCCAAGTCAAGTAAGAAGTTATTGTAATTATTAATGTCCGTAAATGACTTAAATTTTGGTCGCATAATTTGTTATTATGGTTTAATGTTTATACCATTTATCTTTTATAATTTATTTATTATTTTTTAAAACAATTTAGAAATAAAATTGAAACATAAAATAACTGCTAGAATGAATTTATTAATATCAAACCCACCACTTACAAATAGTAACAAAATGTCGAGTAATAAGAAATCATCTTCTAGAGTTAATAAGAAAGAAAAAAATAATACAAATGAAAAACCAGTTTTAGAACCAGTTCTTAGTGAAACAACTGCTACTGGTGTTACTACTGCTACTGCTACTGCTACTGCTATAAACTTAGAAAAGGTAGACAAACCATTTGACATTCATAATAATCAATATATTGAAGCGCCATGGAATGTGATTGACGCGTACTTCAGAGACAAGCATTTGGAGCGTCTTGTTCGTCACCAGTTGGAGTCTTACAATAATTTTGTTGGATACCAGATTATTAAGACAATTGAAATGTTCAATCCAGTTCATGTCAAGTCCGAAAATGACTACGATCCTGCGTCGGGTAAATATTCGTTAGAAATGTTCATCACTTTTGAAAACTTTCATATTTATCGTCCGCAAATTCACGAAAATAATGGCAAAATCAGTTTAATGTTTCCTCAAGAGGCGCGTTTACGCAATTTCACTTACGCATCGGCGATGACAATTGATATTAATATTAAATACATTGTCAGAAACGGTGAAGGACTTGCTAACACGAGCACATTCTACAAAACTTTGCCAAAAATTCATATTGGAAAACTGCCTATCATGTTGAAGTCCAATATTTGCGTTCTAAACCAGTACAATTATGTTGACAATCAGCAAACCGGCGAATGTCGTTTTGACACTGGTGGTTATTTCATCATTAATGGTTCCGAGAAGACTGTTTTAGGTCAGGAACGCGCTGCTGAGAATCGTGTTTATTGTTTCAATGTGTCTAAGAACAATACCAAATACACTTGGAGCGCTGAGATCAAGTCAGTACCCGATTTCAAGTGCATTTCTCCAAAGCAAATTAACATGATGATCGCTTCCAAGAATAATGGATTTGGACAACCTATTTGCGTTCAGATTCCCAGGGTCAAGCAACCCATTCCATTGTTCATTGTATTCCGCGCATTGGGCGTCATTTCTGACAGGGAGGCATGTGAGTATATATTGCTAAATATTGAAAGTGAACGACATCAAGTGATGCTTAGTAATCTTCAAGCGTCGATTATTGAGGCGAATAAACACATGACTAAAGAAGAAGCGACCCGCTACATAACTAGTTACGTTATTTATACGCCAATCAATATGGACAGGGAGACTGGTATCCGAAAGAAGCACGAGTTCACACTAGATGTTCTTCAAAATGATCTGTATCCTCATTGTCAAACAACCAAACAAAAATTATTCTTCTTGGGTTACATGGCAAACAAATTGATGCAAGCGAACTTTGAGTGGATAAAAGCAGACGATCGTGACTCTTATATTAACAAGCGGGTCGACTTAACCGGTGCATCGTTGAATAATTTGTTTAGAAATTACTTCAATAAACTGGTTAAAGACATGGAGAAACAAATCGTCAAGGAAATCAATACCGGTTCTTGGCGATCTACTGAAGACTATTTGAACATTGTAAATCAGACGAATATTTACAAGATTGTCAAGTCGACTACCATTGAAAATGGATTTAAACGCGCTTTAGCAACTGGTGACTTTGGAATTAAGCACACAAACTCGAACAAGGTTGGTGTCGCGCAGGTTCTTAACCGTCTTACATATGTGTCCAGTTTGAGTCATTTGCGCAGAATTTCAACACCCACTGACAAAAGTGGTAAGTTAGTGCCTCCTCGTAAACTGCATAATACATCGTGGGGATTCTTGTGCCCCGCAGAATGTTTTGATCCTGAAACACCTATTTTGATGTGGGATGGAACTTCTAAACGCGCTGGAGATATAATTATTGGAGATGTTCTTGTTGATGATCTTGGAAACCCAACATCTGTTCGAACTACTTGTTCTGGGTTAAAGAATATGTATGACGTTATTCCAGAGAAATCTAATTTTATGAAGCACAGAGTAACTGACAATCATATTCTTAGTCTTAAAATACGTAGTCACAAGGTAATTTTACAAACAAATAGAACAGATAGGAATTATACTCATAGTGTAGAATTTCTGAATCGCAAAGAAAACAAATTTCAAGCAAAATATTTCAACTCTCTTATCGAAGCAGAAAATTTTGTTAATAGTTTTGATGATGATGATACTCTAGATATCACTATTGAAAATTATTTAAAACTGAGTAAGAGAACTAAGGATAGACTAGTTTTGTTTAAAACAGAGGGCATCCATTGGATCAAAAAGGATGTTGAAATGGATCCATATTTGCTTGGATTATGGTTAGGAGACGGACTTAGTGATGGTACTGGGTTTGCTCTAAACTATAAAACAGACTTTGAGACTTTAGCGTATTGGGAAAATTGGGGTCAAGAAAATGAAGCAATTATTACAAAAGATGAAAGATACAAATTCTCGGTTGCTTCTAAGAAAAATAAAGAAGCGACTGCTGCTGGATTATGTAATCGAGTAGAGGAAGCACCTCTTAAAAAATACCTTCGTAAATATAACCTTTTGAATAACAAACACATTCCAAATGAATATCTTACAAATGACAGAGAAACACGATTAAAGGTGTTAGCCGGATTAATAGACACCGATGGATCAGTTCGCGCTAATGGTCATGAAATACGTATTTGCCAAGGTCCTGCAAATTTCAGAATTATAGATGACACTTATACATTGGCGATGTCTCTTGGATTTTCATGTGGAGTAAAAGAAGGAAAAAGTCAATGGACAGATGAAAAGAGTGGAGATAAAAAATTCAGTACTTATAAAGAACTATCAATTACTGGTCATAAAATTTGCGAAATTCCAACACTTCTTCCCCGCAAAAAACTAGCGCCTATAGAAGATGCAACTCTTTTAGTAAGAAGTAAATCCTTTATGTGCAGTAAGTTTAGTTTAGTAGAAGTAGGAGAAGGACCTTATGTTGGATGGCAACTTCATGATAAACGCGGAAGATTCTGTCTCGCTGATGGTCTCGCTGTTCACAATACACCCGAAGGTGCTTCCGTTGGTATTGTAAAAAATCTGAGTTACATGACACACATTACAATCCATTCAAACAGCATGTCGCTTTATGAATATGTGAGTCCGCATATTATACAAGTGGATAATTTGGCGCCAATTGACTTATTTAATAAAGTGAAGGTATTTATCAATGGTTGCTGGGTTGGCATTTCAAATGATCCAGTGAATCTGTATACTACATTGAAAACTATGAAGTCTAAAGGCATTATTAATATTTACACATCCATTGTTTTCGATTATAAATTACAGGAAATTCGTATTTGTAATGATAGTGGACGTGTTACAAGACCTTTGTTGCGCGCCAAAGACAAAAATATATTGCTTACTGATTCGATTATCGCTGGTCTTAAGAGCAATGAACTAACATGGGACGACTTATTCACGGATTGTAAAATTGCTGATGCGGTTTTAGAGTACATTGATCCCGAGGAACAGAGTTTCTCAATGATTGCGACAAAACCAATTGACTTAATCAATACTACTGAAATCAAGAAATTTACACATTGTGAAATCCATCCGAGTTCACTGTTTGGTGTTGTAGCGTCGTGTATTCCTTTCCCTGATCATAATCAGTCACCTAGAAATACGTATCAGTCGGCGCAGGCGAAACAGGCGATGGGAGTCTATGCCACCAACTACAACGAACGCATGGACAAGACCGCGTATGTTTTGAATTATCCGTCCAGACCTCTGGTTGACACACGTGTTATGAACTTGATCAAAATGAACCAGATCCCATCAGGATGTAATATTAATGTCGCAATCATGACACACACTGGTTACAATCAGGAGGATTCTGTGTTAATTAATAAGGGGTCAATTGATAGAGGGTTATTTCAGACAACCATTTATCATACAGAGAAGGATGAAGACAAGCAAAAAATCAATGGTGATGAGGAGATTCGTTGTAAACCGGATGCGTCCAAAACCAAAGGAATGAAGTTTGGTAATTACAACAAGGTCAACTCTAAGGGTGTAATGCCTGAGAATTCACTGGTCGAAACACGTGACGTTATCATCGCTAAAGTGACCCCAATCAAGGAAAATAAGAATGATCATACCAAGGTGATTAAGTATGAAGACCAGAGCAAGATTTACAGGACAGTTGAGGAGACTTATATTGATAAGAATTATATTGACCGAAATGGCGATGGTTATACTTTCGCTAAAGTGAGACTTCGTGCTCTAAGAAAACCAGTGATTGGTGATAAGTTCTCATCACGTCATGGTCAGAAAGGTACTGTTGGTAATATTGTTCCTGAAGCAGATATGCCATTCAATAGCGCTGGTGTCAGACCTGATATTATTATAAATCCACACGCTATTCCGTCTCGTATGACAATTGGACAACTCAAAGAGACGCTGCTAGGCAAAGTTCTGGTTGAGTTGGGTCTATTTGGAGACGGGACAAGTTTTGGAGATTTAGACATTGGCAATATTTCAGAGAAGTTGCAATCACTTGGTTACGAGTCAAATGGCAATGAGTTGTTATATAGTGGTTTAACCGGTGAACAAATTGAATGCTCTGTATTTATGGGTCCAGTGTTTTATCAGAGGTTGAAGCACATGGTTAATGATAAGCAACACAGTAGATCTATTGGTCCAATGGTGAATCTTACTAGACAACCTGCTGAAGGACGCAGCAGAGATGGTGGTCTTCGTTTTGGTGAGATGGAACGTGATGCGATGATTTCACATGGCGCTGCGAGATTTACTAGAGGGAGAATGTATGATGCGTCTGATAAGTATTCAGCGTACATTTGTAAGAAATGTGGTCTTGTTGCGGCGTATAATGACAAGTTACATATACACTTATGTAAGACTTGCGACAATCGCACTGACTTCTCTTATGTCGAAATACCTTATGCTTGTAAACTGTTGTTCCAAGAACTCACTACAATGAATGTAGCGCCCAGAGTCATGACTGATCACTAATTCTACTTTTAAAAAAAGTAGAGCAAAACAATCAAATGTATAAAAAGTGTTATCATATTTTTTTTATTTTAAAAGCACTTAGGAGTTTGACTCTTAACTTCGCAAAACCTTTTCATAAGCGCAGCGAAAAAGGTGGAATTAAAGGTGGAAAAGACGCACTATAAACGTGGTCAAAGCAAACAATATAGCGCCCCATAATGTGTCCATAATAACTGTGAGTGGCGACCATTTTGAAAACAGCGCCCAAGTGGTTGTTTCATACACGCCATAAATCACTAAACCTAATAAGAACGCATCTTGTACACTGCGTCTAGGTTTAATAATAAAGTAATTTAAACCTAAAATTAAGAAAATGTAACAAATCGCTGCTGCCAGAAAATTAATTTTAAGCGGTGATCCTTGAACATTTTTTACTTGATTCATGAAGTAACCTTTCATTAATGAGAGATAAATGGAATCAATTACGACCATTGTGATAGCACTAACTAACAACGCAAAATCAAACATGTTATATTATACAATAATACAATAATATAAATTATCTTAACCATTTTTTGGTTGTTATTTAGAAAGAAATTAATTATTTATTTATTTTTTATTATTGTATAATATAAATGTCTAATAGTATTGGAATAGGTTTTTCACCATCAGCAACAGGAAGGTCCGGATGGTCTACAGGAGGGTTAGGTGACTTGATCGGAGTCATTCCTGGACTTGGAATTAACATATTAATTGGCGGTAGTAAAAGTGCAAATGGTCTCCCTTCTCTTGGAGGCGGCATTAAAGGCAGAATGCCGCAACCGATTATCGATCATGATAATTCTGATTTATTCGCCCAGACTCGTATGACATTAAGAGAGGCGTGGAACACAAGTAGTTTGAGCGGTAGTTCGAATCCTAAGAGAATGGTTGGTCCATTTCGCGCCGTAAATAACGCAGGTGATTTATTGAGCAGACAAAATTATTCTTGCGGCGGAAGTTGCCAGACACCCCAGAGCAGACCTGGTTTGAATGGTCTTAGAAACCATTTTGGTTCTATTTCGACGTCTTGTACCGCTGATGTTTTTCACAGCGCAAATCAAGTAGACCCTAGAGTTCCTGCATCGGCGTGTAACACTAAATTTGTCTATGACAGTTCTGATTACATTAGATTTAGAAAGAATCAAGCGTACAACAAGAACTACAATGATCGATCTTTTGGTGGTAATGATTATTCTGGGGCGCAATCAGCAACTCGAGCAATTAGGAGGTACTAAATGCGACTTTTTCGCTGCGCTTATGAAAAAGTTGCGCAAAAGGTTTTACGAAGTTAAGAGTCAAACTAATAATTTTTGTTAGTTTAGTATATAGAAACATGGAGTCAAAACAAGTGATTACTTTAGTATTTATAGTATTAATACTGTTATTTTTCTTGAAACAAACAAGTTCCGTGATTGTTAGTACAATACCAACTACAACGAAAACTACGAATACTGTTATATATAGGCGACCAACAGCAACTTCTTATGTGGCAGGCAGTTATAACCCATACAAAGCACAATATTATAATTAAGTAATATTGGGTCTTTTGATCTTAGATCTTAGATCTTGAATTTTCAATAATCAATAATATTATATTATTAATTATTTTTCATTTACTATATTAAATGACTACTCCATACGGAATTACAACATCAATCGGATCTCAAGGATATTCTGGATATTTAAATACGCCTATTAATGGACCATTAAGCACAAATCAATATCCGGCCTCAATGCCTTATCATAGTTATGGAATACTTACGGGTACTAGACCAACTCCGCCTCAATTCTTCCCCTCGCAGGAACCTGTCAACGCTGACATGAGTGTTAACTCAAGATCACAATATTTAAGAGCAACTGATTTAAGCGCTAAACAAAGGGCAATTGAAAATGCGATTGGCAAGGTTAGTGCTCCAGTTCATTTTACATCATATTCTAGTCAGCGTCAATTTGCGGTTTCTAGTCACGTCAATTACATCCCACCCATTCCGTCCTCTATGTTTGTGAATATCAAGAAGAGTATAGCAGTTGGTAAGTCGGCGTATAAAGTTGGACTCGAATCAGCGAACCTGGATCCACGCTTTAAAAAGAGCAATGCTGAACTACAAGCAGACGCACCAATATCTACGAAGAATTATTATCCAAGTGGTACTCGAAGTGCTTTACAGCGAGCGCGATCAAGTGGTTGCACCGCGCCAAAGAAGAAGGGTTCTATCTATAACACTAGTCTAAGACCTATGTTAGGATCATGGGGATCCATCCCAAGATCAACGTACTAATTTTCACCTTTTTATACCATTTTGCATTTCAAATGCGCAATGGCAACAGTTACCTTCACTCATTTACGCCCCTTTTAGGGGCGTTTTAATTGAGAAAAGGTGTAAAAAGGTGGAAACAAAAGATGTTTTTTCTAAAAGTAGTATATAATGAACAAGTATATTGTTGAGTTTTTAGGAACATTATTCCTCGTATTCGTTATTTTCGCCACCGGTAATTATTTAGCGATCGGCGCTGCTTTGGCAGTTGCTGTGCTTCTAGGTGGCGCCATTTCTGGTGGCGCGTTTAACCCCGCTGTCGCCATTGCCCTCATGTACGCTGGCAAGTTGCCTCGTTCGGATTTAATCCCTTACATTGTCGCCCAAATTGCCGGTGCTTTAGCAGGTTTTGAGTTGTTCAAAATGGTCATTCGTTAAAAGAACTAAGAAATAAAAGTATTTTGAATTTATATTATTTCTCGTATAATAGTATAAATGGGAAAATCAAAAAGAATGAAAAAATGGGGCGGCGCTTATGATCAAAACGCGGTTACTCAAGGTAATTATGATGCGAATACTCAACCAATGCAACCAGGTCAAGGACAAATGCAAGGACAAATGCAACCACAACCATCAATGCAACCACAACCATCAATGCAACCA